>Ga0207913_1000017_pt1 | contig 55099 bp, 49 predicted proteins | sample DeeseametaMP2913_FD_184168 | JGI IMG/M metagenome (GOLD analysis project Ga0207913, IMG submission 184168) | Marine microbial communities from the Deep Atlantic Ocean - MP2913 (SPAdes) | ecosystem: Environmental > Aquatic > Marine > Oceanic | place: West of Santa Cruz de la Palma, Atlantic Ocean...
ATGCAGAATATGTAGTCGTCGCCGGTATTTAAGCGAAAACCGCACGGCAAGTTTTGTAGCCCTGAGTGCAGCAGATTCATTCCGGAGCAGGGGGTGAATGCGCACGTCCGAAATATCCTTGAGCAATGCTTTGTTTGCCTGAAGAACAGATTCGTCTTCCGCATGTACTGCTATCAGACGGGAGCCGTTGGCAAAAATTTTTTCCAAAACATCCGGATCGTCCACCAGCAAATCTCCGGTAGATGAACCCATGAAAATTTTTATACCACAAACATTTTCTACTGCATTCAACTCCTCCAGATTATCCGGAGTTGCTCCCATAAAAAAACCGTAATTAACTACAGATTTTTCTGCCGCCAACTGCTTTTTTCCCTGCATCCGCTGACGCGTGATTACCGGAGGTGTATTGTTCGGCATATCCAGAAAACTTGTAACTCCGCCTGCCGCAGCGGCACAAGAACCACTGTGTAAATCTTCTTTGTGATCAGCTCCCGGTTCACGGAAATGAACCTGTGGATCAATGATACCCGGAAGCAAAAACAATCCATCCGCATCAATCACTTCTCCAACGTCAGGTATTTCATTACCAATAGCGCAAATCCGACCATTGATAACTGAGACATCTGTCCGCTCCGTTCTTACCGGAAGAACTACCTCGGCATTCCGGATAGTAAGTGCTGTTTTCATCTAAAACTTCCATAATCTGCACGGAGTAAAGCAGCAGCATCCTTTGCAAAATATGTCAGTATCATATCTGCACCTGCCCGACGAATTGACAATAGCATTTCCATCATAGCACTATCCCGGTCAACCCAGCCTTTCTCTGCAGCTGCAACAACCATCGCGTATTCTCCGGAAACATTATAAGCTGCCACTGGTGCATCAAAGGCCTCACGAACACGTGAAATTACGTCCAGATAACACAATGCAGGTTTGATCATCACCACATCCGCTCCTTCTTCCAAATCTAAAGCAATCTCCTTAAGTGCCTCCCGGATGTTGGCAGGATCCATCTGGTATGTTTTTTTGTTACCACTTTTTGGTGCAGATTGAAGAGCTCCACGAAATGGTCCATAAAAACTGGAAGCATACTTTGCAGAATATGCAAGAATGCCGACCTGAGAAAATCCCTGCACGTCCAGCGCATTTCGAATTGCACCAATTCGCCCGTCCATCATGTCGGAAGGCGCAATCCAGTCTGCACCTGCTTCTGCATGTGAAAGTGCCATTTTGCACAGTACTTCAACAGATTCATCGTTCACGATTTCACCATCAATGACCAGTCCGTCATGACCGTGAGTCGTATATGGATCAAGAGCTACATCGGTTTGCACACACAAATCCGGAACAGCAGATTTTATTGTACGAATTGCACGCTGAACAAGGCCATCTGAATCATACGACTTGGTAGCCAATTCATCTTTTTCTTCAGAATAGCCAAATAAGTTTACTGCACCAACACCCAGTGCATAAAGTTCTTCACATTCTCGAACCAGTTCATCTGTAGATAAGCGAAATTGTCCGGGCATACTGTCAATATGATCCCGGACGGATTTGCCTTCCGTCACAAACAGCGGATAAATAAGTTGGCGCGGAGAAAGTTCTGTTTCACGCACCAATCCACGAATAGGTGCGGTGCGTCTTAAACGTCTTGGGCGATACACCAAATCCATTTTAAACCTGTCAAATGCAAATTAAATGGTCAACTGTTGAAACACTCGACCACGAGCCTTCAACCGCTATCCAAAATGAAGGGGGGAACACTCATACAAAAAATTAAAGAGTGCTTAAAAAGAAGCTTATTATCCTGCCGATTTTTCTATTACAATTTTGTTTTTGCCTGAACGTCGAATGACAATCTTATCGTCTTTATTCCAATCCAACTCTTGAAAAATCTGTTGTGGAATTATCACACGCCTCGAACTTCCGGCTTTACCTGATGCTCTAACTGTATCCAGGTGTTTACGCTTTTTTAGCTTTGCAACTTTTTTTACAACTCTTGTTTTTGCAAACTGAGGCGGAATTTCTCCAAGTTTCATTGCGGCACTCAACAAGCGGGCCCTTAATGTATAAACCGGAATTTTTAAAGCCTTTGCTGTTGCACCCATGTTATTTTTAGAAGCAAGCTCTGTCACCTTTCTTAAAAATTCTGCATCTCTTTTCATATCAATCCTTTTTATTAGATATCATTTCCTAAATATCTGTCCTGCTTTTCAAAACTAAGCAAACATTAACAGTAGCGGTTTAAGTATAATTCAATTTTTTTCAGGACACAAGAATTTCTTTAATTCTGCAACTTTTTTTAATAGTCTGCCTCATTTCATGCAGGAATCTTTTTTTGACTTTCAAGCTTAAACTTCACTTGTAATTTCTTAAAATACTCTATTTCATATTGATATGGTGTGTAGTAAATATTCACATTTCCACGGTCTGTATCTTCCCAGAATTTTGCTCCAGAATACTGAAGTCTTGCAAAAATAGTATCCATTGTTTTGGAAAACAGTGGTTCTCCCAATAATAAAAGATCTTGTAGAGTATCTTTTGCAATTGTTTCAGCGAACTCTTTTTCATTCTGATTGAGATAAAACAAGGCCAAACCAATATGTAAAAGCCGAATGCCGTGATTTTGACTAAAGAATTGTATCGCAATTTCTTTGTCCATATCTTGAAAATTATCAAACAATAAAAACTTTTGCAGTAATTCCTGCTGTAGTTTTCTCTCCCAATTATTCTGATAGATTATCTGCATTAGTTTCTGCATTTCGGAAGCAAGAATGTCTAAAATAAAAGCTAAGGAACGTGCTCGTGGAATTGCGTTAAAGCACTGTTGTCCATAAAATACAAAATAACCTATACACGTCTTAACCCGGTCCACTTGCCGGTGTTCCACCAGGTAGCTGAGAAACTGTCCATAATGAAAAACAAGATTATATAAATTGCGCGGTTCATTATTGTGCTGACCGTGTTTTAGTGCAAATCTAAAGTAAGTGTTAAGACGAACCGTGATTACTTCAATGAGTTCCTGGTCGTCACATTCTATCGCCGTTTTTCCCACCTGGCTCAATTGTTCCACACACAAAGTAGAAAGATCGAACTCTCCTTTATCAAGAAAGACGTTGTATACATTTCCTATCATTCTAAAGCTCTTCTGTTCATAAAATGTGTGAGATTTTTCAACTTCCGCCAATAAACTTTTCAAAGTCCGGAAAGAAATATCATCATGAATCTGTTGATCAATTTTATAAAAGTCTTCAGGAAATTTTGGTTTTAACTTCACGTAATATCTTAGTAATTCGCCAATTCCTTCTATAATTTGTGATTTTGGTTCTTTGTATGGAACAAAGACCAACAAATCCATTAGTTGATTGAGTTCTTCAAATAACTGGTACTGTATTTTTGCGTGTTCTTCAGGCGATATTATTCCTGTGGGACCTTTTTTAGCTAAACGCTTAAACTTGGCATAACTACCCTGCAGTAAGTTTTCGATTACATTAGAGGTTTTGGTAGATTTGAGAATGGATAAAACAAAAGGGAAGCCAATCACCAGTGAAACAGCAAGTAACACGTGGTAATTAAATATGAGGCTGGATACTATTTCAACTCCGGCCTCCGAAAGGATCTTGATTGTGAAAGCATGTATCAGACACGCTGCGGCCCACCAGACAAAAAATAGACTGGGCCAATGATCCATGTATAAATCAATCAGTTTTGGTACATTTTGGGAGGCAAATGTGATGACGATTGTTAGACTTCCTAAGATGATGGCAAAGAAAGAAAGCCAGACTATAGGAGCAAAACCGACATCAAGATCTGACCAGACCGGATTGGCTCCAATTTTAAGCAGGAAATTATTATAGAGAGGAAAAAGGTAAATTCGAAAAATGGAATCAGCAAGCAGCATTCCTGAAAAAACCATCAGAGCCGCATACTGTGAACGTGAACGGGTCAGCAGTGCGCGTAGAATTCTCGAAAAGGCCTGCGTCAAATTGACTGATTCCCGCATTTCGTTTTTTAGCTTTCAGGTTTCAATGGGCAGGATTCCATTTGAGTAGTATTCCGTTTATGCCTGATCGGAGTCCTCTTCCAAATTTTCGGTTTGAACTCTTTTCATTGTCAGACGTCCTTCATTATTTTCCAGAATGGCTTGAAAAGTAGGCTTATGTTTTAGTCCGGCGCGAGCTGATTCTTCAAGGCTATACAGCGATTTAGCCCGTTTGGTCATGGTTATAACTTTTTCAAACAAGTTGACCTTTTCATCCTGTTTGTGTTCTTCCATCAAATTCAGATAACTTTCTTTCATTTTTTTGTTTTTAATAATTGGTTAACTCGACAGTCACGAGTTTTATCGTGTCATCCCGAACGTATGTGAGGGTTGTTATAAAATATCAGCACTTTTTCAGATCTCTCCCCTCAGTCGAGATAACATGCTGCAGTCAATATTATCAGCACCTTACGAGATTTAATAACTCACAAACTGGTTAAAGTGACAAAAGTAAAATCTCAGTTTCCTGCCGAAAGACGGAATCAGGAGCTTTTTCCAGCAACTGCTCAAGCAAATTTTTTGCCTTTTCAGTTTCTCCTTTAGCAATTGCTATCCTGGCCATTGCCCGCCAACGTACGTCCTCCCATGATGCTATGTTAATTGAATCCAGCATCATCTCTGCTTCGTCCCACCGCTGCTGCTGTTCAAACAAGGCCGCCAAACTTAGCCGGGCTGCATTTCGCAGAAAAGTTGTAGCTTCCGTATGCTTTATTACATCCTGAAAAACTGCAATTGACTCATCAATTTGTGTCTGACGTGCATATGCCTCTCCGGATTCCATCAATGCCAGTACGCTCAGTGTAGTGCCTGATTCAGACTTGGCAAAATCACGTAAAGCAGATATTCCCTGAGTTAACCTTTCATCTTCAGAAAGAGCTGGATTGGTAAGCATTGCCCGTGCAATGTGATATTGATTGGCCTGGTTAATACGTTCATTTTGCACATACTTCCAACCTCCCCAAATTGCCAGAATCAATACAACAACTGCAACTGCGGCACTGATATACAAGCGTTTCTTCCGGTATGCATGATCGACAAATGCATATAACTTTTTTTCCAGACGATTTGGCTGCAGCAGCTCTTTGCGGCTCATTTGTTCTGCATCGCTCATTAATTTTCCGTCAATAACTAATTTTTTGAAAAATGTATGATTTCATTTCATTTCCAAACCCAAAGTGAATTAAGGTTGGCGTCCTTCTTTTCTGCTGTGAGATTCTCATCGCCAATAGATTTCATACTCTGCAATAAATCTCAATAAGAAAGATGCAACTTTTTAGTCTAAGCTATAATGCTAAACCCTTCAAGCATAATTGTGTTAAATCACCAAGAAGTCGCCATTTATCACATTCTACCAGAAATTTTCCGGATTAAACCGTTAGCGTAGAAAAGGCTTGTTTATCAGACTGAGGCATAGACCAGGTTGTGATACTAAATACTCTGTACTGAGCGCAATCCCGTTTTGATTTTACATAACCAAAACCTTCGCAAGTTCCGTGGCGAATTTAGCAGTCACAGCAAAAATAGATTCCATAGGATTAGCAGCAATCGATGTTGGAAACACAGAACCATCAAATATTGAAAGATTCTCCACTTCATGATGACGCCCTTTTGAATTAACCACCGATTTAGCTGCGTTTTCACCCATAGGACAGCCTCCCATAACATGCGCTGAAAACAAACGGGCTTTCAAAGTTTCCATTGGTAAAGATGCAATCGCTTTTTTAACTTTATCGAGGCTGTGGTATAGCCCGGCGTCCCTGTGAACAGGAGCAACAGCTTTGGCGCCGGAAGCAAATTGGATTTCCGACATTGCTATAAAAGCATCTCTGATTCCTCCCCATACGTATCCGGAAACAGGATAATCCAAACCGGGAGTTCCGTCACTTTTCAGGTAAACTTTTCCACCAATGCTTTCTGGATGAAATCCGTCTCGCTGAAGTGCAACCAAGACCTGCAGAAAAGGTCGCTGCCTCATGATTTCTGCATGGACTTTACCATGTCCCTCCAAAGCAGTTGCGATCAACATCGGCTGCAATGGCGGACATTCCAGCTTGAAACCGGACTTTTGATTGTCGAGGCGCGTCTCAATGTAATGGTCTGAGTAACTTGTTTGCGGTGCACCGTATTCTCCATTGACCGGAAACGGCATAATGGCTCCGGAAATATTGACAGGATGAAGAAATGTCCGTGTTCCAACTAAACCATAAGGGTTTAATATTTTGTTTTCAGAACGTAACATGATGGCTGGACTTCCAATTGATCCTGCAGCCAGTACATAATGTCTGGCTTTAATTTTTATGGTTTGTACGGCTGGGGCATTGCCGCGCGGAGTCATCGCTTTGCATTTCAGTTCAGTAATTTTTCCGTTTTTGATTTCAATAGTTTCCGCTCTGGCTTTTGAAATGAGAGTCGCTCCCTCTTTTAATGCACCCGGAATAGTCGTAACCAAAGTGGACTGTTTTGCGTTGACCGGGCAGCCTGTTCCGCAATATCCCAAATTAAGACATCCCGTAACATTTCTCCTGATCTTCCCCCAACTAACTCCGAGTTTTTCGCAACCTGTTTCCAGCGCACTATTATTGGCGTTGGGAGGAACCTTCCAATCCTGAATATTGTAGCGTTTCTCCGACCATTCAAACCAGGGAAGCATTTCATCCTCCGAAAATCCAAGAACCCCCATTTCCTCAGCCCAATATTTTAGTGTTTCAGCAGGTGTGCGAAAGCTTGTTGTCCAGTTGATTCCAGTACCACCGCCAACCATTCTTCCCTGAAATATTTTGATGCCGCGATCTTTGGTTTGTCTTCCGGCTGACTCTTGATAAAGATTGGAATAGGCTTCATTTTCTTTCATGTGAAAATCACGGGAAGTCTGAAGCGGCCCTTCTTCCACGATGATGACGTTCAATCCAGATTGAGCCAGAATTTCTGCGGAATTTCCTCCTCCTGCTCCGGAACCGATAATCACGACATCTGCCTCAAGGCTTTGATCCGCAGCCAACCGAGACGCGTCAATATGTTTCCATCCCTGCTGGAAACCCTCTGCCACAAAATCAAGGATCATATTTTTTGAATCACTCATCTTTGACTGTCTGGTAAAAATTCTGAAATCCACCCCGCACCTTAATCAGCAATCTGGAAATGAAAAAATAGAATAATCCGGAGGCTGTCTATGTGCGGTCATTTCTACGGTAGAGAGAAATCTTAATAATATTAGTTTAGTAGCCCATGCAAGATTTTTCGCTTCGCTCAAAATGACAAACAAGGATAACTTTTAGATTTGTTACGAGTTCATCAATAATTATTGTACTTAAAACAAAACCGGGGGACCCGCATAACTGCAAAAGTCCCAGGAACGTGGGTTGGCATACCAGGATGCCATGGTTAATTCTACCATCCCCATGTAGCCGACTCGAAGCTCATTTCCTGTGATCAAACTTTCCGGATCACTGAGGCGCCAATTATTTAAACAATCATCTATCTCGCTGGGATCGTCCCAAGCTCCAGGAACTCCGGTAAGTAATCGTGGAGTTAAAGAGAATATAAAATTTGAGTCCATCACTAAAAACAGCTTCCGGATTTCCTGTTGAGTCAACGGCGGCAATCCGCTAACGGCAATATCCCAGCCGACAATTACTTCCTTGATCGCCAATACCCTTTCTTCATTAGACTCGGGCAGCGCTTCTGCAAGAATAACAGGGGTAAACTTTGACAAGATTCCACGATCAACCGGAGTTAAAAATTCAAAGGAATGACCCAATCCGTCAAGTGCAGGTGGAATTTCCAGAGACGCATGAAAAGTTTCAATCGCCAACAGGGTTACTCCGCTGACCGCACCTAATTTAAATAAATTTCTGCGTGTGAGAATGTTTTTCAAAATAAAATGTTTTTTTGAAAATGAGAGGAAAATTAGAAGAATAAATTAAGTGAAGCAATAAACTCAGGTTTCTCCCTTTGTAAGTTTTCTTTATTTGGCCTCCTGCCAGAGTTTTTCCAGTTTTTGAAGACTGACATTTTCTGGAGATTGACCATCTTCAGCCAGACTTTCTTCAACAAAACGGAAACGTCGTTCAAATTTAGCATTGGCGCGGCGTAAAGCTAATTCAGGATCAACATGAACATGACGAGCAAGAGTGGCTACGGTCAGCAAAATGTCACCAAGTTCTTCTTCGATAGACTCTTCGGAAAAATCATTTGCCTCCAGTTCAGACCGTAACTCCTGAATTTCTTCGTTTATTTTTTCAAAAACCGAATCTATTTCCGGCCATTCGAATCCAACTTTTGCAACCCGTTTTCCCAGTTTTTCTGCTCGCATCAAAGCCGGAAGCGCCAAAGCGACATCATCGAGAACGCTCACCGAGGCGGCATTACCATGACGTTGAGCTTTTTCCACTCGTTCACGTCTTTTTTGCGCTTCCCATTCTCCACTATGAAACTCTTTTGAACGTTCAGACTCCTTCCCAAATACATGTGGATGTCTACAGATCATTTTGTCGCTTATGGTTTGGGCAACGTCGTCAAAATTAAAGTCTCCGGATTCTTCCGCCATTCGTGAATGAAAAACTATTTGCAAAAGCAAGTCACCCAGTTCTTCTTTCAGCGAAGACATATCTTTGCTGTCAATTGCCTCAGAAACTTCGTAAGCCTCTTCAATAGTGTAAGGTGCAACACTGGCAAAAGTTTGTTCCCTGTCCCACGGACAACCCTCTTCCGGATGCCGCAAACGGGCCATCACCGTTTTCAGGTTTTCAATTGGAGTTAATGCGGGTGTTTTCTTTTCATCCACTTTATGTTTTCCAGGACCAGGGTAGAAGTTTTTCCGGACAAAATTCACGAATCAGAGCCCGTGCTAAAATCAAACACGGATCAATTAAATATGTTGATCCAAGTTTACGTTCCGGAAGTCCCAGGGGAATTTCTGTGCAGCCTAAAACAACAGCTTGTACATCTTGTTTTTCCAATTCCCGAACTCCCTCCAGCAGCACTTTTCTGGCTGCTTTGCTTACAGGATGTGCCTGTACTTTGATTCCATATTCCGGATGAAACAGGGCTTCGTCGTGTAAACGCTGCTGTTGCGGCTCCTCAAGTATTCTGACTTCGTAACCGGCTTCACCGAGCAATTTCGGGTAAAACCCGGCTTTCCAGGTTCCGATTGTGGAAAGCACACCGACGATTTTAACTTCCGGACATGTTTCCCTTAAAAAGTCGACTGTTTCTGCGATCATATCCAGCAACTTGAGACGGCTTCCGGATTGTTCGAGCTTTTTCAGAAATACATCCCGGATTGCAGGTGCATGTGCGGTGTTGCAGGGAAATCCCGCAACTGTTGCACCGAGATCTTCTAATTCTGTTAAATTGCGGAAAATGGCGTGGGCGGGATTCTTAGTGGTTTGTCCCAAAAGAAAACGGGTACGGTCTGCAATATCGGCAGGAGTGGAAATTGAGATTGTTGGGAGATAATCCTGATCAATTTTGGCTCTGGTTTGCTGTAAAATTTTTTGTGCTAAATCGAGTCCTGCGTACGGACCTGCACCTCCAACGATGCCGATTTTTGCATCATCACTGCTCATGGTTTTGTCTTTGATGAGAAATTCAGAGTAATGGCTAACGGTAGGGATCGACTAGAGCCATCGTTTACGTCGTCTGTAGTTTTTTCCATCACGGAAGCTTTTCCGACCAGCACCACCCATGCCTAAATAAAACTCTTTGACATCTTCATTTTCACGCAATTCTGCTCCTTCCCCATCCATCACGACACGACCGTTTTCAAGAACATATCCATAATCTGCATAACGCAGGGCAATATTTGTATTTTGTTCCGCCAAAAGGAAACTAACTCCTTCCCGTTGATTGAGGTCTTTAACAATTTCAAATATTTCTTCAACAAGCTGCGGTGCAAGTCCCATCGACGGTTCATCGAGCAGGATCATTTTAGGCTTTGACATCAACGCCCGTCCAATGGTAAGCATTTGCTGTTCTCCTCCTGAAGTGTAGCCTGCCTGACTGGTTCGGCGCTCTTTCAAACGTGGAAAATAGGAATAGGTTTTTTCCAGGTCTTCTGAGATTGCAGCTCGTCCTTCCTTTCTGGTATAGGCTCCGGTTAGCAGGTTTTCTTCGACAGTCAAATGTTCAAAAACATGTCTGCCTTCCATAACCTGAATGCATCCACGCTTCACTAATTCGTTAGGAGAAAGATCATGAACTTGGGTACCATCAAAATCAATACTGCCTTTGGTGACATCGCCTCGTTCTGCCTGGAGTAAGTTGGAGATTGCTTTAAGAGTGGTTGTTTTACCGGCTCCGTTGGCACCCAAAATGGCAACAACACTCCCCTTTGGGACATCCAGGGAGACACCTTTGAGTACAAGGATAACATGGTCGTAAATGACCTCAATGTTGTTAACGCTTAACAAGTTCTTGCCAGATGAAGTGCTTTGATATCAAAAGAAAAAAGGGAGAGTTGAAACAACTTCTCCCTTTTTAAGTTAATGTTTAAAAGATAATCAGGAACAGGGTATAGTCCTGTCGGGTACACTGTTTTTAGCTTTATAGTCGGCCGCGGCCTTTTCCAGCATTGGCCTTACCCTGTCCATGGAATTTATCCATCCGGATACTCTTTCCCAGCTTGTCCCATTCCACTGCTGGATAAATATGGGACCGTTATTCGCATGGTCATCACAAGATACTTTGATGGGATTGGCAAATCCTGGTAAACCAATTTCTGCGAGTCTGGCAGAGGTCAGGTTGAGATTTTCCATCCCCCACCGCATTTCTTCACTGCTGATAACCCTGTTACCAAATTTACCCTGTGCAGTCCGAATTGCCTCTGCAATAAGTACAGAATTGAAAACTCCTCTCATGTAGAAATTTTCTCCGACTCTTGCACGATCCTTGACCTGGCTTTTTCCTTTATCAACGACATACTTCAAAATATCCTGAACGGCAGGATAATTGGTTCCTATTCCATGGAAATTTGCTGATTTATATCCTTTGGCTGCTTTACCAGCTGGACGGGCATCATCTTCACCTCCTGACCACCAGACGCCAACGAATTTTTCCATATTGAACTTAATTCGTGTAGCTTCCTTGATAGCAGTTGGATTCATGGCTCCCCAACCCCACATGATCATCCAATCAGGCTTTTCTTTTCTTACTTTCAGCCAATGAGAAGATTGGTTCTGCATTTCTTTACCTGCAACAGCGATTTTAAACAGTTTAAAACCCAGTTCGCTTGAAAGTTGTTCAAATAATGGAATGGGTTCTCTACCATAGCCTGATTCAAGATAGATAAAACCAATTTTTTTACCCCTTAAATTACTCATTCCTCCTTCCTGGTAGCCGATATATTTTATGATGGCTGAAGCCTGATTCCAGTAAGTTGAGGGATAATTAAAAACCCATGGAAAGACACTGCCGTCCGCGGCTGCTGAAAGTCCGTATCCCATGGAGTGCACGGGAATTTTATCTACAGGCGACTTTGGAATTAACTGTAGTGTGATACCAGTGGAATAGGGATTGATCACTACTGGATTTTTCTGTTTTATTCTTTCATAACACTCAACTCCTTTTTTAGTGTTATATCCCGTCTCACATTCTTCTACAATTATAGGTACACCACCTATGCCCCCGTCTCTTTCATTGAGCATGTTTAAATAATCACTCATCCCATTTGCGTTGGGTATCCCACTTCCAGCATATGCTCCAGTTCTATAAGTAAATAACGGGACATAAATTCCTTTTGCCGCCATTATTCCTTGAGACAGCCACACAAATGTTATGACTGAAGCAATTAGAGTAAGGAAATATTTATTTTTCATAACAACTCCTTTTGGTTGATTTACATATAAAAAATGAACCCTGGTCCATTTGATGGTCAGGATTTCATTTGAGTCAGAACAACTCTGACTCTTCCATTGAGCCAGAACAACTCTGACCCTTCCACGGGGTGGATTCCCCTAAGATAAATCAATAGGGAAATGGCCATGCCCGAAGTTTTTCCCTCACAATTGACCATATTTTAGCCAGACCATGAGGTTCAAAAATAAGAAACAGTACAATCAAAGCACCTAATATCATAAAATTAAAATGTTCAACGGTTGCCGAGTTTATTGGAATTCCTAATATCAGTGGAAGATTTGTAATCAGAATTGGGATAAGAACTATAAATGCCGCACCCAAAAATGCTCCTGAAATGCTTCCTAAACCGCCGATGATTACCATGAACAAAATTTCAAATGACATGTTAATGTCAAAGACTTCTACTTCTGCAGATCCCAAATATGTGAACACGAAAAGTGCTCCTGCAACACCAGCATAATAGGAACTAATTGCGAATGCAATCAATTTTGTGGGGAATGGTCGTATTCCTATCAATTCCGCTGCAATATCCATATCCCTAATGGCCATCCAAGCACGCCCAATTCTGCCTCTGACAAGGTTTACGGCTACTAAAGCCAATACAGTCACGATGCATAATACAACCATATAACGTGCCTGCGTGGTAGCTGTCGGACCTGTTACAGCAATATCAAAAAAATTTCTTACAGGGACCTCAATTGCACCTGAATTATTATAGTTGTAAAACCATTGAACTCTGCCAAAAAGCCATTCAAAGAAAAACTGGGCTGCAAGAGTTGCGACTGCGAGATAGAATCCTTTGATCCTTAAAGATGGAATCCCAAATATTAAACCAATGCCAGCAGAAAATAAACCTGAAATTAGAATAAGAATTATGACGTTTGTTTCCGGAAAAACAGTAACCAATTTGTAGCAGGCATAAGCACCCACTGCCATGAATCCGCCTGTGCCCAAAGACAACTGTCCTGCATATCCGGTCAGCATGTTGAGACCTAAAGCTGATAAAGAATAAATAAGAAAAGGGATTAAGATGGCTTGCAGCCAATAGTCGTTTGCTATCAATGGAACAATAATAAATGAAAATCCAATGATTACAAATATTCCCCAACGGTCCTGTTTTACCGGGAATAGTTCCTGATCTCTGATGTATGTTGTTTTAAATTGTCCTGCTTCTCGATATAGCATTTTTAATTTATTTTAACTTATACTCTTTCAATAATTTTCTCTCCAAATAACCCCTGCGGTCGGAAGAGAAGAAAAACAAGTGCGATCATGTAGGCCAGCCAACTTTCAATACTTCCACCCACTAGATCCCCCCAATAAAATTCTCCAATCTTTTCACCGATACCAATGATCAATCCACCGACAATTGCTCCTTGCACAGATGTGAAACCCCCTAAAATTAAAACCGGTAGGGCTTTAAAAGCAATGATCGAGAGGGCAAAGCTGACATCACTCTTAGCCCCCCACATGATTCCCGTAATCAAAGCAATTATCCCCGAAATGAACCAGACAAGAACCCAAATTGTGTTGAGAGATACACCTACAGAAAGAGCGGCCTGATTGTCATCTGCTACTGCTCTTAAAGCAATTCCTATTTTTGTTTTTCCCAAGAATAGTGCTAAGAAAATTAATGCCAATGCAGCAATACCAGAAGCAGCTATATCTATTTCCTGCAAAATCAGCATATCATCAAAGAAAGTAATGGAGCCGTAAGGTAGTAAAAGCTCTTCAGTAATCATCATTTTTGGTTCTCCACCAAAAATAAATTCACCAAAACCTATCAAAAAAAACGTAACACCGATGGTTGCCATAAAAAGTATGATATCCGGCTGGTTGACTAGGGGTCTCAAAACAAGCCTTTCGACTGAAATAGCTAATGCATACATCACCAATATTGTAATGGGCAGTGCAATATATGCGGGGATTCCATTTTCATGGAGACCTACAAGAGTTAATGCGGCAAATACAACCATAATTCCTTGTGCAAAATTGAACACACCGGATGCCTTAAAAATTAGTACGAACCCAAGCGCGATTAATGAATAAAGAATACCCGTTACAAATCCTTCCCAAATAACTTGCAAAAATAAAATGGGATCAGCTGCCATATCAAAAAACGGATGTATGAATATCGTCGTTAAAATTTCCATCAAAACATTATTATCTATTAATTTGCAGTGGTAACCCCAAGATAGGCATCAATAACGGTCTGGTTACCACGGATCTCATCAGGAGTTCCTTCTGCCAGTTTTTCACCATAATCCAGAACAACAACTTTATCTGAAATATCCATGACAACACTCATGTCGTGTTCAATTAAAGCGATGGTAGTTCCATATTGATCATTAACGTCCAAGACGAATCGGCACATGTCCTGTTTTTCTTCAATATTCATCCCCGCCATCGGTTCATCCAGCAGCAGTAAATCTGGTTCCATTGCCAGTGCCCTCCCCAACTCGACACGTTTCTGCAATCCGTAAGGCAAACGCCCTACCGGAGTGCGGCGAATGGCTTGAATTTCAAGAAAATCAATAATGTCCTCAACGTATTCCCGATTTGCCATTTCCTCTTTACGGGCAGGTCCCAGATAAATTGCTTGCCAAAACAGGTTCCGTTTCATGTGAATGATACGGCCAGTCATGATATTATCGAGTGTGGACATGCCCTTGAAAAGAGCAACATTCTGGAAAGTACGGGCAATTCCATGGACAGCAGCATCATGGGATTTCATTTGCTTACGATGAACCCCTTTGTATGTAATTTCGCCTTCCTGGGGATGATAGAATCCATTAATCACATTTAACATGGATGTCTTACCGGCACCATTTGGACCGATGATGGCGAATACTTCCTTTTCACGTATTCCAAAACTAATGTCTTTTAAAGCTTTGACTCCTCCAAATGACAAACTGATATGATCGACGCTCAACAGGTAATCCCCAAATTTACTTTCCATGGACAATATTTTATTTGGTATTAGGAGTTTATGCGGCGAGAGTGTGGACTTGTGATTCAGCTAGTGCTGATTCCCGAATCTGCAAATCTGCGTGAACCATTCCGGTACGGCCATCCTCAAAAGTCATTTGTGAATCAATTTCACAGTGAGTCTGCTGAGGATCATCCAGCGCGGAGATTAAGACAGCATATTTTTCTGCAACGATTCTCCGGCGGACTTTACGGGTCCTTGTGAGTTCACCGTCATCTGCATCCAATTCTTTATGCAACAACAGGAACCTTTTTATTTGTGAACCACTGAGTTTTTCATCACGGGCCAAATCAGCGTTAACAGTTTCAACACATTCCTGCAGCAGATCATATACTTCCGCTCTGGCAGAAAGATCCGTATAACCTGAGTAAGCCAAATTTTTACGTTCTGCCCAGTTACCAACTGCCTCTATGTCAATACAAATGAACGCAGTGGTGAATTCTTTTTCATCTCCAAAAGCAACCGCTTCCTTGATAAAAGGGAAAAACTTGAGTTTATTTTCAATGTACTTGGGCGCAAACATGGTTCCATCAGACATCCTGCCCACATCTTTTGCTCTATCGATGATTTTAAGATGTCCATCCTCATCAAAAAATCCTGCGTCTCCGGTTGCCACCCAGCCTTCGGCATCTTTAGTTTCCGCAGTAGATTCCGGATTTTTATAATAAGAATGAAAAACCCCCGGACTTCGGTAAAAAACTTCGTTGTTGTCTGCCAGACGCAGTTCAACTCCCGGATAAGCAGTTCCAACAGTGTCCGCTTTTACTTGACCATCCGGTTGTGCACAGATAAATACGGAGGCTTCCGTTTGTCCGTAAAGTTGTTTGATATTGATGCCAAGAGAGCGGAAAAACTCAAAGATTTCCGGACCAATTGCTTCCCCCGCAGTGTATGCCAGACGGGTTCTACTCAAACCCAAATTATTTTTCAAGGGACCATAAACTAAAAACTGCCCGATGCTGTAAAGGATTCTTTCTTTAAAGGAGACTGGTTTTCCATCCAGAATACGGATTCCCACAGATTTTGCCAGATCCATAAAATATTTGAACATGGAGCGTTTAATTTTGCTTGCGTCTTCCATGCGGATCATCACTTTTGTCAGCACGGTTTCATAAATAGCCGGTGGAGCAAAATAATAGGTTGGCCCAATTTCCTTCAAATCTGTCATCACTGTTTCAGGATTCTCAGGACAGTTTACACAGAAGCCGATGACGTATGCCTGTGCCAAAGAGAAAATGTTGTCTCCAACCCAGGCCATCGGCAAATAGGCCAGCACCTCTTCCTCACTGGTGAGATTGTCAAATTCAATACTGTTGCGTGCAGTGATGATGAGATTATCTGAAGTGAGAACTACGCCTTTTGGTTTTCCGGTGGTTCCGGAAGTGTAAAGGAAAATGGAAATATCACTACCTTGTCCCTTCCCAATTTCCTGGAGGAAATAATCAGGATTTTCATTGTGATAATCACGTCCTGTTTTCTGTATGTCTTTGTAGTAGTGTATAAAATCCTGGGTGTAGTCACGCATTCCGCGGGGTTCCTCGTAGCATATATGCTTGAGGTTCGGCAAGCGATCTTTTATTTCGAGCAGTTTGTCAGTCTGTTCCTGGTTCTGGACAACTGCATATTTGACGTCTGCATTTTCCAGTACATAAACCATTTCTTCGGCGACCGAGTCCTGATAAAGCGGAACGGGAATTCCGCCCAGTGCCTGTGCGGCAACCATCGACCAGTAAAGACGGGGACGATTATCACCAATCACGGCTAGTTTGTCCCCTCTTTGAAAACCAATTTTTGAAAGTCCACAAGCCAGATTCCGAACTTCATCCGCCACTTCAGACCACGTCCATGTCTGCCAGATGCCTAAATCCTTAAGGCGGTTTGCGGGCCTGTCAGCTCTTTTCTTTGCATGATCCAACAACAACTTTGGAATTGTGTCAAGAACTTGGCTTAATTTTTCAGTAGCTGTCGTTTCTTTCATTTAATTTCAGGTAGTTTCCTTAACTGTTTTATTGAAACTGTGGATGTTGCTTCTTTTCAGTAATAATGTCAAGTCATTTTTCTCCAGTGAAAATTTTTTTTCACTAAGAAATTTTGTTTTCATTAAAAAAGTGTTGACGATTGTTTCAAATCAGTTTAATCTACAGACTTTTTCAAGCCCGTTGTCTGTCAATTCTGTCGACATGCCCTTTTTTTAACTCATAATAAGGATGAAGCACTATGAAAGCACTATTTAAGAAACTTATCCTGAGCACTTCTTTGCTTGGGTTGCTGGCGTTACCGGCTCTGGCAGAATGTCCCCGCGGTGATTTGGACAAGCGATACTGCGATGTAAACGGAGATTTGGTGGCTGATGCTCCAACAGATTCCAGCAAATGGTTGGATCCGGACACCTTGATATTTGCCTACACTCCCGTCGAAGACCCTGCTGTTTACAGAGGTGTTTGGGCGGATTTCCTTGATCACATGGAAAAAGTAACCGGGAAGAAAGTAGCATTTTTTCCTGTGCAGTCAAATGCAGCACAAATTGAAGCCATGCGTTCCGGCCGTTTACATGTTGCCGGATTCAACACTGGTTCCAATCCGCTGGCCGTCAACTGTGCCGGGTTTGTTTCTTTTACGATCATGGCAAGTCTCAACGGACATTTTGGTTATGAAATGGAAATCATAACCTATCCTGGTAGCGGCATAAACAAGGTGGAAGACATCAAAGGCAAGCAGCTTGCTTTCACTTCTCCTACATCAAATTCAGGATTCAAAGCACCATCCGCATTGCTTAAAAGCGAGTTTGGCATGATCCAGGATCGTGATTTCACAGCAACTTTTTCTGGTAAACACGATAACTCCATAATGGGTGTGGCACACAAGGATTATGCTGCTGCCTCGATCGCAAACTCTGTAAAATTCCGAATGATAAGCCGTAACGTGATCAAAGAGAGTGATGTGAAAACCATTTACAAATCCCAAACTTTCCCTACTACAGGTTTCGGACATGTTTACAACTTGAAACCGTCACTGGCAGAGAAGGTTAAGGAATCATTTTTTAGTTTCAAATGGGATAAGGCTGACGGCACACCCACTTCGTTAAAAGTGGAGTTCTCAAAATCTAATGAGGGCCAATTCCTTCCGATTACATACAAGGAATTCTGGGCAGTTATTCGAACCATCGATAAAGCAAATAATGTTTCTTACGCTTGCAAATAACCTCCTCATCGGTTCCAACTGAAGCACCGTCACTGTGCTTTCTTAGTTGGAACCGAACACGCTTCCGCGTGCTGCAAAATATCTATGCTTGAAATAAAACAACTAGTTAAAAAATATCATACCGGAGACCTTGCCATAAATGGTGTGGATCTTAAAGTTGAAAAGGGCCAGGTAATGGCTCTTATTGGACCATCCGGTGCAGGAAAAAGCACATTGATCCGCTGTGTTAACCGGCTGGAAAATCCAACATCCGGCGAAATCTGGCTCAATGGTGAAAATATAGTTAAAATGCGTTCGGGAAAGTTACGGCGCGCCCGCAGGAACATGGGTATGATTTTTCAGGAATATGCCCTCGTAGAACGTCTTACTGTTATGGAAAATGTACTTTCCGGACGCTTGGGATATGTTGGTTTCTGGAGAAGTTTTTTGAGGAAGTTTCCGCAATCAGATATCAATGCAGCCTTCGGTCTCCTGGAAAAAGTAGGACTTGATACAATGGTAAATAAACGCGCCGATGAACTATCCGGAGGTCAACGCCAAAGAGTCGGTATTGCCAGGGCGTTGATTCAAAAACCCGATATTTTACTTGTTGACGAACCGACTGCCAGTCTTGATCCAAAAACTTCTCGCCAGATAATGCGTCTCATCACAGAACTGTGTGAAGAAAATCAACTTACGGCAATCATCAATATCCATGATGTTGCACTGGCGCAAATGTATGCAGAGAGAATAGTTGGTTTACGTGAGGGCAGCATCGTATATGACGGCTCTCCGGATGACTTAAAACCAGATGTTCTAACTGAGATCTATGGAAAAGAAGACTGGACTGCTGTCCGCAAACGAAAGCCTAAAAAAAAGAAGTCCATAGAAGAAGATCCTACTACAAAAGAACACATGGAAGAAATGCAGTAAATGACTAACATTCCCGCAAACCCGTCAGACCCCGGAGTTTCCGGACAGCAGACATCAACTTTTCCGGCAAATTGGAGTCCTCCGCCATTTATCAAAAACCCGCTTTTAAGATGGGGGCTTCTGCTTGGTCTCATACTCTACCTGTTCCTGTCTATCGGTTCACTTGATGTGAATTGGCACCGAATTTATGTGGGTCTTGACCGCGGAGCAAAATTTGTCTATGGATTCATGAATCCAAACTTCGCTGGACGATGGACAGACATTAGCGAAGGCATGATTGAAAGCCTGGTTATGACTGTCACTTCAACTGCAATTGGAATCGCAATTTCCATTCCAATCGGTTTTGGTGCAGCCCGCAACCTTGCACCCTTACCGGTATATTTGTTTTGCAGGGGAATCATTGCACTTTCCAGAAGTTTTCAGGAAATAATTGTTGCTATACTGTTTGTGGCCATTTTTGGTTTTGGTCCGCTTGCCGGTGTATTGACTCTTTCATTTGCGACCATCGGTTTTCTTTCCAAACTTCTTGCAGAAGATATCGAAAGTATTGACAAAAGCCAGGCTGAAGCTGTTCAGGCAACAGGCTCCGCCTGGTGGCAGTGGCTCAATTATGGGATTCAGCCGCAGGTGATGCCGCGTTTGATTGGACTTTCGCTGTATCGACTTGATATCAATTTTCGCGAATCTGCGGTAGTCGGACTGGTTGGCGCAGGAGGAATAGGCGCGACACTCAACACGGCATTTGACCGTTATGAATACGACACTGCCGCAGCAATTCTTATTTTGATCATAGGAATTGTCATGCTCTCGGAATATATTTCAGGATATATCCGTGCAGGAGTGCAGTGATGGCCGAAACACTTTCCTCCGGAACAAAAGTCTGGCAATACAGAAGCCGCAATAAACAACTTCTTTCCTGGTTTATCTGGCTGATTGGAACCGCGCTTTTTATGTATTGCTGGCAAAGGGTTTCTGAAAGTACAACCTGGTTTTTCGTTTGGGATGCCCCGAGAATTGCGGCTGACATAGGTTCGCGCATGATACCTCCGCGCTGGAGTTACATCAACGAATTGTGGGTACCGCTCTGGGACACACTCAACATTGCCACCATCGGTACAATGATGGCAATAGTAATGGCAGTTCCGGTAGCTTTTCTTGCAGCACGGAACACAACGCCCAGCACCAAATTTGTGCGGCCGATTGCTCTCCTGATCATAGTTTCTTCACGTTCGATCAACTCTTTGATTTGGTCACTTTTGCTGGTGTCTATCATCGGTCCGGGAGTGGTCGCGGGAATCGTTGCCATAAGTTTGCGCTCCATTGGTTTCGTCGCCAAACTGCTTTATGAAGCAATTGAGGAAATCGACAAAACTCAGGTGGAAGCAGTAACAGCTTCAGGAGCTAACAGTCTGCAGATTCTCATATATGGAATTGTTCCGCAAATACTTCCGGCCTTTGCCGGAATCAGTGTCTTCCGCTGGGATATCAACATCCGTGAATCCACTGTGCTCGGCCTGGTAGGCGCAGGCGGAATCGGATTGCAACTTAATGCCTCGCTCAATGTTCTTGCCTGGCCTCAGGTTACTCTGATCCTCATACTCATTCTAATGGCAGTCATCTTCAGCGAATGGATTTCCGCCAAGGTACGTCACGCCATCATTTGAGGAGCTTGTTGTCATGCAGCCTCTCACCGAATATTCACAAAATGCCCTCCGGAAGATTAGGTTTGTCCTGACCGATATTGACGATACGCTCACCGAAAATGGCAGACTTCCTGCTGCAAGTTATCAAGCCCTGGAAAGACTTCAGCAAGCCGGACTGAAAGTGATTCCCATTACCGGACGTCCTGCGGGCTGGTGTGACCATATAACCCGCATGTGGCCGGTGGACGGAATTGTTGGCGAAAACGGAGCATTCTATTTCGTTTATGATACGGGGAAACGTAAAATGAAACGGCGCTTCTGGAAAACTGAAAAAGAAAGAGCAGCAGACCGGAAACGTCTGGGACTGCTCCGGAAACATATTTTGGCCGCAGTTGAAGGCTGCGCAGTTGCCTCAGATCAAGCATATCGTGAAGCGGACCTTGCAATTGATTTTTGTGAGGATGTTCCCGCACTTACAAAAGCAGCGGTTGAGCGGATCGTGAACATTTTTCAGCAAACCGGCGCGATGGCCAAAGTAAGCTCGATTCACGTCAACGGCTGGTTTGGTGACTACGACAAACTTGCGATGACAAGAATTTTACTGGAGGAAGTATTTCAGACAGACATCGATCAGGCACAGGATCAAATCATCTTTTGCGGAGACTCCCCAAATGATGCGCCTATGTTCGGCTTTTTTGAAAATTCGGTTGGCGTTGCCAACGTTTTGGATTACGAAGATGAGTTGGAACATCAACCATCCTGGCTTACTACAAAACCTGCCTCCGCTGGATTTGTGGAACTCGCTGCAGCAATACTGGACGCTCATTCGAATGCCTGAAAGTACATAGCAGCAAAAACCCGCGCGTCCAATCTTCGCCATTGTCATTCCGGGCGGAGCACAGCGCAGACCCGGAATCCAGGGGAACTGCTTCAAAGCTGATTTCCGAACTGAAATCACTCTTGAACCTCGCTCAAGTCAGGATTGACTGCCTTGATTTTTACCTTTTGTCATCCCGGACTTGATCCGGGATCCAGCTAAATTACGCCCCCGCTTTCTAAACACAATATTGACAAACTAAGTACATCTGTTGTATCCTCTTTTCATGAACAGCAGTGAAATCAAGCGATGTTTTTCGAAACAGTGAGCAAACTTTGTTTCCAAAAAACCGCGCCGCCCTTCCTTTAACTTCACCTGAGTTTATACCGGCCATCAAATCCGTGAGTTAAATGTGTTTTCAAAATGAAACAGCAGCAATTTTTAAATTTAGCTTCAGCAGAGGAAGCAGAGGAGCGTTTTTGGCAGGCAGTTCAACCTGGACCACTTGGTGAAGAACTGATTCCCATCGAACACGCACGCGAAAGAATATTGTCGCAAAATGTGATTGCCAAACACAACGTTCCCTATTTTGATAGAAGTAATTTCGACGGCTTTGCGGTACGTGCGGAAGACACTTTTGGAGCACAGGAAACTGCTCCGGTTTCCCTGAAATTGAATCCGGAAGTCCTGGCCTGCGGAGTTGTTCCGGAAAAATCAGTCACTCAGGGTACTGCGACAACCATTGCTACTGGCGGAGTTATGCCGCGCGGTGCAGACGCTGTGGTGATGATTGAAAACACTTTGCCGATTGAAGCTGATAAATCCAGAGAGGCAGGAATTAAAATCCTCAAAGCTGTTGTTCCGTCAGGTGGAGTGTCACTGGCAGGCTCAGATATTGGGGCAGGGGAGGTAGTTTTGCGAATCGGCGACCTGCTGGGTTATCGGGAAACCGGTACACTGGCAGCACTGGGAGAAGCAAAGGTCTGGGTCTGGCGTCGTCCAAAAGTTGGAATCATTTCGACTGGAGATGAGTTGGTTGCACCCGGAGGACAGATAGAATTGGGAAAGGTTTTCGATTCAAATGCAACCGTTCTGGGCCATGCTGTTGAAGAACTGGGTTGCGAACCTGTGCATTTTGGAATTGTTCCGGATGAAGAATCACGCCTTGAGACAGTTCTCCGGGAAGCACTTGAACTGGATTTTGTACTGATATCCGGAGGCACATCAAAAGGGGAGGGAGACCTGAATTATCGGGTTTTTGAAAAATACAATAATCCCGGAATTTTGGTACACGGTGTAGCACTAAAACCGGGAAAACCTCTTTGTCTTGCAATTCTTGCTGGAACTCCAGCGGCCATTCTTCCCGGATTTCCCACATCTGCCACTTTCACTTTCAGCAAATTTATTGCTCCAGTCCTGCGGGCCATGGCCGGACGGCTTCCGGAACCCACTACTCACGTTAAAGCAAATGTTCCGGTTCGTTTGAATTCTGATAAAGGACGTACAGAATTTAATCTTGTCCACCTGGTTAGAAATGATTCCGGTTTCAGCGCATATTCGACAGGAAAGGGTTCCGGTTCAATCACCGGATTTGCGCGTGCAGACGGCTTCATGGAAATTCCCCGCAATACCGAAATGGTTGAAGTTGATGAAGAAGTTAGAATCCAATTACTTGGGAAATCAGCACATCCTCCGGATTTGATGATCATCGGAAGTCACTGTGTCGGGCTGGATTATTTAATCGGAGAAATGCAAAAACGCGGAGTTTCATGTAAATTTCTGGCAGTTGGAAGTATGGGAGGAGTTTTAGCTGCTGAACGGGGTGAATGCGATTTGGCCGGTACCCATTTGCTGGATGAAAATGCAGGAGAATACAACCGCCATTTACTTACTCCTGAACTGCATCTGCAGAAGGGATACCGACGCAGCCAGGGCTTGCTGTTTCGTAAAGACGATTCCAATTTTACAGACTTTAAATCAGATTTTGAAAATGCAATTCAGCAAATTATCAATAATGCTGAAGTGCGCATGATTAATCGAAACCGGGGAAGCGGCACACGGATTTTACTAGACCGTTTGTTAGCAGATCAACGTCCCGCAGGTTTTTTTCAGGAAGCAAAATCGCACAATTCTGTGGCTGCGGCAATATCCCAAAATCGTGCTGATTGGGGGATAGCAATTCGTTCTGTTGCCGAAGATTTGGGACTTGGGTTTTATCCAATTCAGGATGAAGAATATGATTTTATTTTACCGAAAAACCGCCTGGAACGTCCTGAAGTCGCTCTTTTTTTAAGTTTGTTGCAAGAAACAGAAATCCAAAATAAACTTGCAAAATTTGGCCTGAGAACTACAAATTAATTTAAAGTTTTTCAGGGATATACCGTCACCCTCACTCTCGTTAATATAACTCAATTAATTTGAATCATGTATTTCCTTTACATTAAAGCACTTCACATCATTGGCGTTATTGTGTGGTTTGCAGGACTCTTTTACCTGGGACGACTTTTTGTATATCATCAGGAAGCAAATCTCCGTTCTGAACCGATACGGACAGTAATGAAATTGCAGTTTTCGCAGATGGAAAGACGTCTTTATTACGGAATTACTTGGCCCGGCCTGTGCATCTCGATTGTCTTCGGAACTGCCTTAATTTTTGAAATTGGTTTACAAAATTGGCTGCACTCTAAATTAGCACTCGCGGCAATATTGGTCGGATATCATTTGTGGTGCGGACATCTTCGCAAACAACTGCTGAATGATAGGTGCAACTGGAGCGCAAAACAATTTCGTTTTTTTAATGAAATCCCAACGCTGCTCCTGGTCAGTATCGTTTTTATTGTGGTATTTAAGAATGAGTTTTCGTGGAGCATTTTTTCAATTATCCTGGGTGGTTTAATTTTGCTAATTAGCGGAACGCTACAGTGGCTGGTAAAGCGTCGGAAAAATGAGGCTGCCGAAAATAATTGAACCTGTCGAGATAATGAAAAAATACAAAATGCAGCTTAAACATCTGGTTTTGATTATATTTGCTGTTCTGGTAACAGGCTGCAGTTGGTTTAGCGATTCTACAGAACCAGTGAACGAATCTTATGAGGCCGGTAAAAAAGCTCTTGAAGAAGGTAATTACGAAATAGCCAAGTCTTACTTTCGTGAAATCAGTCCGGATTCTCCATTCTATCCGCAGGCAATCTGGATGATTCAGAAAGTGCCTTTCAAAAAAGGAGTAGCAGCTTTTGAACAGAAACAGTACCAAATTGCAATTTTTGAATTGTCTAAGGTTCCACTTCACTCTCCAGATTATGCAGAATCCCGGCGATATCTGAAGCTGGTGGATCTTGCCCTGCTGAACAAACAGTTTCTGAATGCTTCCGGTCAAGATCGTTTTGTGCTGGTCCAGGAAATCATAGATATTGCATATGAATTAGCAGACTCAAAACTAATTTTTGAGAGCGTGGATCTTATTTATACCGGGCTTGATCAGTCTACTTCAACCAGACATACCAGGGATTTAATCTATCTGCTTGGAAGCGTTGTTTCTACCAATAAAGATCTGGCATTACAGCAAAAAGCCCTTAATTATTTGTTGACTGATTTTGAGCAGTTGTACAAACATTCAGAAGTTAGACCTGAAGTTTTCAGAATTATTGGAAACCTCAAATTGGAAATGATGTGATAACCGGTTTATATTGCAGTTGCAGTGTCCTTCAAAAACTATTCAAAAGTTAAATTTATACCAGGCAGGCAATTATTGTTTAGATTTTAAATTCAAACTAAAACCAATAACATAATCCTCTCTTCCTTCATCTTTCAACCTTCCTCCTGCTCACCCTCAGAGCAATTTTTCCAAGCCACACACTGATGCATCCCATTATGATGATCAGTAAATATGCTTCTCTCTCCATCTTCAAAGACAGAAAAAAATCATACAGGCCGTGCAGAAATGCAGAAATGAGCCATCCTTGAAATATTGTGGCCATCGGCAGGAAATATCTGAATTTTATTTCTTTGGAGGAATCAAGCGCTATGCGTGATTTTGCCGCATAATATCCCATTGGTACACTCATAAAAGCATGTGCAGGAATGGTAATGACAGTTCTTGTAGCAACAACTGCCACTCCAAACTGATCCAGATAATAAAAGTTTTCCATTGTTGCAAACCCAACTGAAACTACTGCAGCATAGAGAATTCCATCAAAAGGGTCCTCCAGATGGCGGCTTGGAAAAACTACTGCCAGCAATACAAGCAACTTTGCAAACTCCTCATTTATACCAACTAGAAACCAGAAGCCTGAACTAAGCAGGGGTATCGACTTACCAAGTACAATAATCTGTGGTAATGGTGCTTCCGGCCAAAATAGTGTATATTTTTCAACTGCATGATTTAAGACTAGAGCCAGCATCCCACATGCCATTCCTCCTAGAAAAAGGACGAGCAGTAAGGGCAGGTAAACTTTTTTGTAGCGCTGTGCATGATAAAATACCCAGCCCCAGAGAATCCCCGGAACCAGGACAATTCCGATAATGGGCAGCATACTAACTTTTTCTAAGTGTTGTAATTGCTTTTTGTTCGTGGCATAGTTTCCGTAGAAACTGTAAAAAATATCTTACATGTTGACTGGAGTGAGCCTGCAGCATGTAGCAAGAATGTAAAGAAAAACTCCAATGCAGCGAAAATCACTCTCATCACCCAAGAACGAGAAAGAACTGAATCTTGTTACAGAAATCATCAAGTCCGGACGCTATTTCAGTGAGATCAGCCTATCTTACCTTAAAGAAATGCTGCGTCAAGGTGAATTAGTTTCCTTGAATGCTGACGAGTACCTGATTCGAGAAGATCATCCCAAACCACCCGAGTTGATTGTCCTTCTGGAAGGTTCTCTGGCGGTAACTTCACAAAGTCTTTTCATCATGCGTCTTGATCTTCCCGGAGATGTTGTCGGCGAAATGTCAATCATCAACGACGATCCTAATCCATTCGCCGATGTTATTGCAGAAGAAAATTCTAAAGTGGTGATTTTCCCAAATCATCTCTTCAAAGTTAAAGGGAATGACACAAAAGTCTCTGTTGCATATTTGATGTTTTCACATATTCTTGCAGAAAAACTGAAACAAACAACCGCACAGTTCTTGTTGAATAAAAATGTCCGGACACAAGAAGGAACACTCCCGATAATCGGCATTCTTGATCCGGACAAAGAATATCGTACTTCAATCAAAACCATACTTGCAAATGAATGGGACAAGGCCCGAGTAGTTGAATTTGGATCATACAAAAAATTTATTGAAAATCAGCAAAAGAATAATTTCGATTTTCTAATAATTGATCCTGAAAATTTTACAGGCGGGTTTTCTCGAAAAGATTCTATTCAAATCTTGATTGAAATATGCTGCTCTCATTTTTCGCCCATCCTGGTTGTTAGTAAATATTGTAATAAAGAAGAAAACCGGCGCTTTCTTGCGGGACTCAGCGTGACAGATTTTTTAAGTAAACCATTTTCAGATTTTGACTTGAAGCACATAATTGCCAAAATCCGAAAAGATCATTATCTTCATAAAGAGTTGGAACAGGTAGAGATTACTGCTGACACAGACAGACTTACCGGATTAGCCAACCGCCGCAGGATGGATGAGTTTCTGGAGGCAATGGTAACCCTTTACCCGGGAGAACAACAACCATTCTCGTTTATAATCGCTGATGTGGATCACTTTAAACATTATAATGATGCACATGGTCATCAAATGGGCGACGTTGTCCTTGCCTCAGTTGCCACAATCTTCAAAAACAGGGTCCGGAGAGGTGACTTGGCTGCACGTTTTGGAGGTGATGAATTTGTAGTCATTTTACCAAAATGTGGAAAAATGAATGCACTTTTGATTGGTGAAAAACTGCACACGGCAATTGCTGATGAAAAATTTCCAAATCAGGAACAGCAACCGCTGGGTAATCTCACTTGTACATTTGGGATTGCAACATTTCCGGAAGATGCAGATGCAAGGGAACTGCTCTTGAAAAAGGCTGATGACTGTTTATATGAGGGAAAAGAGAGAGGAAGGAACACAGTGGTTGCGGCCGAGCCTGACTAAGATTTGATTCCACAATGATAAGGCCCTCATCCGGGAATAAATCAATGGTGCAGTACATAAATCGTGAATCATTATTTCTCTTAATATGGTTATATTATTGACTTCAGCATGTCTTCTCGACCGAAAGGAAATATCTGATCAAATGCTGATATATTATAAGATCCCTCTCATACTTTTGCGGATTACACGAAAAAACTAGTGACTGTCTAGTAAATACAATAATTAACGCTAAAGAAAATCTTTCATTTTTTCATCAATAAATCCAAAAAGTATATTAAGGTCTTGCAAATAAACTAATATTACCGCATAATGTAAAGGTTTTGCGATAGATATTTAATTAAAACTGCCTGAAAAAAGAATTGGTCTAATTTCATAAAAAAAGATTGAGATAATTAATGAATACTAAATTTGCCAGAAAAGAGGATTTCTACAATGGCACGCACCCGCGAGCCTGGTGGATTGTGGATGCAGAGGGCCGGACACTGGGCCGGTTGGCAACTCAGATTGCCCATGTGCTGCGTGGAAAGCATAAAACTTTGTTTTCTCCACATGTAGACACAGGAGATTTTGTAATTGTGGTTAATGCAGAAAAAATCCACGTAAGCGGTAAAAAAAATGAGGATAAAATGTACTATCATCATACTGGATATCCTGGAGGAATTAAGAGCGCCAGATATTATGAACTGCAGGAAAAACATCCAGAGCGCATTGTGGAAGGTGCTGTCAAAGGTATGATGCCAAAAAATGCACTCAACCGACGTACCCTTCAGCGTTTAAAAGTTTATACCGGTTCGGAGCACCCACACGAATCTCAACAACCTCAGCCCCTTAATATCTGACCTATGGTAAAAAAAGCAACTGTACAATACTACGGAACTGGACGTCGAAAAGACTCCGTAGCCCGCGTTTACCTCAGGCCGGGAAAAGGTGAAATTGTAGTAAACAAACGACCTGTTGAAGATTATTTTGGTCGAGAAACTCTTAAAATGGTTCTCCGTCAGCCCTTGGAACTAACCGAGTCACTTGAAAAATTTGATATATTTATCAACGTTCACGGCGGCGGACTTTCAGGTCAAGCGGGTGCTATTCGACATGGAATATCACGTGCATTATTACTTGCTCTCGAAGACTCACGTGATGTTCTGAAAAAGGCCGGAATGCTGACCCGTGACTCCCGCAAAGTTGAACGTAAGAAATACGGACAGCCGGGTGCACGTAAAAAATATCAATTTTCTAAACGTTAATTTATTGGCTGTGTTTGACTGCAATGTAAGTGTTAAACACAGTTTCTAACTTTCCTTACTTTTCTCTTAGTAATTCTTAAAGAGGACTCTGCATTGCTTTTATAAAGCCGCATGGTCACAATTCTCTTCATATTCTGGACATTAAGTTCTGTATTTCTGACACTCAATGTTTTCCATCCTCTTGCTAAACGCAGAAGTTCTTCTTTTTTCACATTACTTATTTCATTTGCACTCGGATGGTTAGTTGGTGATTTGCTTCCGCAGTGGATACTGCTTAATTCAGGAATAGCCCTTCTTTTCTCATTTTCGGACATTTTCAGCCAGACGCTCGGTTGGGCTGGTCTTGTGATTCATCTTTGCTGCTGGATTATCTTGATTATCCGCCTCTGGATAATTTTAAATTTACCTGCGCGCATTGATCAACAATTAGAAGAACAGTTGGGCAGTATTTGGCAAAACAGTTCAACATTTTTCTCTCCTCCAGACAATTTTCTGGAAGTTAACTGGCACAGTTGGTTAAATCCGAACAGTATCTTAGAAGATCCACGGATAGAAATAATAAGGAACCATGTTTTTTTTGAAGAAGACGATTTGCGGCTCAGGCTGGATATTTATCGTCCTCGAAGTTCAAAAAAGAAGCGTCCCGTATTATTGCAAATTCATGGCGGAGCCTGGATTAGCGGCAGCAAACGGCAAGCCGCATTTTTAATGACACATATGGCAGCACAGGGCTGGGTTTGTTTTTCAGTCGGCTACCGCTTCAGTCCGGACATAAAATTCCCTCAGCATTTGATTGACATCAAGCGTGCATTGAAGTGGATTCGTAACCATGCAAAAGAATTTGGAGTCGACACGGATTTTATTGTCTCAACAGGAGGTTCAGCCGGAGGCCATTTAGCAGCATTGATGGCACTTACGCCTAACCAGCCAGAATTCCAGCCTGGATTTGAACAGGATGATACAAGAATTCAAGGCTGTATTCCAGTCTACGGTGTCTTCGATTTCAGTACACCATTTAGTAAAAAAACACCTTACCCTGCCAAAGCCAAAGTGTTGAAAATGGTTTGCGGGGGAACTCCCGAAACAGAACCAGAATGCTATCAGCAAATTACTCCGGCAAACTGGGTCTCCAAAAAAACTCCTCCATTTTTACTGCTTCAAGGAGAAACTGACGCTCTGATTCCTGTACAGGAAACACAAGCATTTTGGCATGCCCTTCAGTCAAAAAATAGACGTCATTCAGCATTGTTGACTTTGCCTTTAATTGAACATGCATTTGACATTTTCCCCACATTAACGGCACAGTGTATAGTACCGGTAATTGAACAATATCTGTTAATGCTTCACGAAAACTACAATAAACAGCAAGGAATAAAATGAATACAACCGCAAAGCAAATTAACCCATCTTCTGCTGCAGCAGAAGATCTGGTACTTCAAGAACTGGGCAATGGTGTGGCCACTTTAACTTTGAATCGTCCCAGACAATTCAATGCTTTGTCTGAAGCAATGCTGACTTCGCTGCAGGAAAAGCTGGAGAGAATCACAGAAAACAATGCAGTCAGACTGGTGATTTTACAAGGTGCAGGCAAAGTGTTCTGTGCCGGACATGATTTGAAAGAAATGATTGCCACACGGAAAGAAACGTACTACAAAACGCTCTTTAAGCAGTGCAGCAGGATGATGATGACACTGAATCAAATGCCTCAGCCTGTCATTGCCAGGGTCCATGGAATTGCTACTGCGGCAGGCTGTCAATTGGTGGCGGCCTGCGATTTGGCGGTGGCGGCAGAGGACACTCGTTTTGCCACGTCCGGAATCAATGTTGGTTTGTTTTGCTCTACTCCGGCAGTTTCGGTGAGCCGAAATATACCGCGCAAAAAGGCAATGGAATTGTTGCTTACTGGCGATTTCATTGACGCAAACACGGCACTCAGTTGGGGCCTGCTCAACCGTGTGGCACCGTTGGAAAAACTGGATGAGGAAGTTAAACAACTTGCAGACTCAATTCTTGCCAAATCCTCCGTTGCTGTTTCCACAGGCAAAAAAATGTTCTACAAACAACTGGAAAGTAAAATGGAAGATGCATACGCCTTTGCCAGTGAAATCATGGCCTGTAACATGATGGCGGATGATGTGACTGAGGGAGTAGATTCTTTCATCAACAAACGTCAAGCAGTCTGGAAGGGACGCTGAGACATGGAGTCAACAAACACACTGAACCACCAGTGACAATTGAAGTAAAAAAAGTTTAGTTCGTGATTGCCCTGGCGCCTTGCTCTCAGATAAACTGATCTAACAGAAAACTAAATTACTGCATTCTACAAGAAAACTACTGCCAGGTTTCAGCATTTGTAAACGTACATTGGAACGTCAATATGATGCAGCAGATAATCGGTATTGCTGCCCAGAAACAGTCTCCCGGCAACAGTATGGTCATGTCCAGCCAGCATCAGTAAACCCGCTTGAACTTCTTTTTGATATTCCAGAATCCGGGAATAAGAAGAATTTCCAAAAAGCACCAGACGTTTTTCCGGAACTGTTATTTTCATTGGTGCCAGAAAATTATCCATTGCTTCCATTCCCTGTTCTTCCGTCATTTCCAGTTCTGCCTTGCCTAATCCCAAACTGGTTTCTGCACCAAAATATGAATAATCCACAGGGATCATCACATGCATAAAATGCAGTTCATACTCCGTGCGCTCTGCCCACAGATTAGCTTTTTCTACGACAGGACGATTGGCTTCACTGAAATCAAGAGGAACCAATATAATTTTGTTGGTCTGCAAAGAAGTCTTTTTAAAGATGTAAATGGGACAATGAACATGATGCATGACATAATCGGTGTTGCTCCCCAGGAACAGCCTGCCAAGCATTGTATGTGAGTGTGCTGACAAAATTACAAGGTCAGCCTCTAAACTTTCCACTAAATCCACAATTTTGAGATAGGGACTGCCGTATTCGTGAGAGAATTCGAAGTTCGATTTCAATCCAAACTGCCCCAGAAAATTCTCAAGTGTGTACAGATCCTCATTCTCATCACGCTGATCCAGGTATTCAAAATGTCCGGGATAGTATGAAACTTGCGGCAGTCGACTCACATGTAGAAAATATAATTTTCCTGTAGTGCGGACTGCCCATTTGTCAGCAAATAGTGCGACGTCTTTGCTGACATCACTATAGTCTATGGGGACAACAATTCTCTTTTCCATCTTACCCTCCCTTATTTTTTCTAAGAACTCCGCTCAATTATCCTTAGTACTTTGAAAGTGCTGGCGGATATATTTTTTATAATCTTTCCTATCATATGGACTAACTGTTATTGTAGTACATCTTCTTGTCAAAAAACACAATCTTTTCCCCAGATAAAGCGTTTACGGCAGCCCAAGGATTTCACGCAGACCTTCCTGCCGAGGATATTATAGCAAGATTGCTGGAATTGAATTTAGGTTGCGTATAAGAATTGGAACAGTTCCCCCCGGATTCCGGATCTGCGCTGTGCTTCACCCGGAATGACAATGGAGAACAATATAAAGTATCAAAACCATTATTCTCTTAATGTAATCTCCATGGAAAAGGAACTAAAACAACAGATGTGCGCGGCTTTTGTGCTTTTTCAGGGAATACCCTTGTAGTTAACATCTTGAACAGAATAATTACTTAGTGATATTATTGTTTAAGATTATTTTTCAACAAGTCCTAATTAAGCACTAAAGCCCTCAAGAGAACACTTAATTATTGGGAGATCATATGAATCAACAAAATAGCAATTACCGGCCCGAGATGACAAATGCCGGTATCGAAGCCTCATATCCGGTTACAGTGATGGATGAATTTGGAAACAAGCGTGAAACCCACATAACCGGAGAGCGTCCGCTGACAATTTATGTGGACAAGCGGGAAATAGTAACTCTAATGACTCTTGGGAAATATCCGGAATTGCTGGTAATCGGCTATCTGCACAATCAGGGTTTCATTAAAAATTCCGGTGAAATAAAAGCTGTACAAGTTGATTGGGACATTGATTCTGCCGTGGTGGTTACCCGAAACGGAATAGGAGGGTGGGAAAAAAGACTTGAAAAACGCACGGTGACTTCCGGTTGCGGACAAGGAACCGTTTTTGGCGACCTCATGGACAATTTAGACGATATTCAATTGCCGATACCAACTTTACATCAATCATCATTTTACAGTCTGCTTCATAATATCCGTGAATACAACGAGGTTTATAAAAAATCAGGAGCCGTTCACGGCTGTGCTTTGTGCAAAGGTGAAAAGATTGAAGTATTTATCGAGGACGTCGGACGCCACAACGCTACAGACGCCATTGCCGGACACATGCTCCTGGAAGGCATTGACGGAGCAGATAAATTATTTTATACAACAGGACGCCTGACCTCAGAAATGGTAATCAAAGTCGCTCAAATGGGCATTCCCGTCTTGTTTTCTCGTGCCGGAATCACTCAGATGGGAATGGAACTGGCACAAAAACTTGGAGTAACAACAATTGCCAGAGCAGGCGGAAAGCACTTTTTGGTTTACAATGGTGCAGAAACTCTAGTTTTAGATGCAAAGCCTCCAAAGAAAGCTAACTCCCGCACAGGTACTCCCAATGAAAACAATGAAGAACCATCTCTCCATGAACGTCGAAGCAGAGCTGAATTAAGCACTTAAGTGAAAATAATTTCATGATCCGCTATAACACTTACGTTAGACTGCAAAGTGACTTCTGTTGATAGAAAATTTATTTTACCTATATCAAAATTATGTGTTTCATTATTCGGCTTGATATTGTTATATTCAGCAATTAGACTATGCTAAATTAAATTTCGTGTAGTATAATAACACATTTTGTTAAAATAGGACTTGCTGATAAATAATTTTATCCAATAATATCATTAAGTAATTATTCGATTGATGATGACAACTGCAGGGTGTTTCCTGAAAAAGCACGAAAACCCTGCACTTCTGTTGTTTGAGACCCCTTTTACGACCAGGTAACCTCACGAGAACAATAGTTGTTCTTCTTTCGATTCTTCTCCTTTGTCATCCCTAGCGAAGCGCAGGTCCGGAATCCCTGGGAAATGTATCAAATTTTGTACTCAAACTGTACGGTAATCTAGACACCGGATCAAGTCCGGGATGACAAAAGAAAAACTTTTTCAGTAAGACCTAAATATCCATGGAAACTGAGCGGTCAAACTCAATAGCTAAGAAATATTTCATTGTAGCCAGCAGAATAATTAATTTGAAACTCGGATAATTTAGCATGAATGGAGCAGATCAACATAAAGATGAGGTTCTCGAACGGCTTAAAACAGTCTTTGAATCTTCCGGAAAATCAAGCCGTGCGTTTTCCAAAAGTATTGGTCTGAAACCAACTTCTTTTCACAAAGTATTGACTGGAACTGCAGGCCTGACTATTCCACTGGCCAACTCTATCGAGTTAAATCATGGTTTCCGCTCTGAATGGCTGTTGTCAGGAAACGGAAAGATGAAAGTGAACAAACACAACCAGCTATCACCCCTAGAACGATGTTTACTGGAAGTTTCACTTTCCAGTATTCAGAAATGGCACCTCCTTGAAATATTAATAATTGAGAAAATAAACAAAAGAATTTCTGACCAATTCTGGGGTACTCTCCGGGATGATTCAAATTTGCAGTCTGGTGAAGACAGCAGAACGACTGCATATAACAACCTGGAACAAATAACAAAGGTTTTCAAAGAACTAAGGGAAGAAGAAAAAGCCTGCCTTGAAAACCAGGACCTGATAGGTCAAAAAATATTTACCCAACTAACTCAAGCTCTGTTGTTAGCTGCTTTTTATGGGGAAGAGTGGGACAGTATAAAAAACAATTGCGAGGAATATCATGCTTTGGAGACAGATGGAAACTTAAAGGATTTTGAAAAATTACTTGCTTATATTAATGAATTACTGAGTGAGATTGATTCATAAAATCCGTTGCTAAGACTATTAGCAATAATATTGGTCAGCAATTATTCCAAATAATTTATTGTCTGTTAATTAAATTGTATTATTATTCGACATATAATTATATTTTTTGTACATTATTTTTGATTAATTATTTAATACCGTATTAATATTCTACAGAATCGGAATATTCTAGAAAACTATGTGTAGGAGGTTTGTCTGCCAGTATACTTTTCCATGATGAACTCTGCAATTTCATCAATTTTATTTAAATCCAGAACAGGAATCTCAATATCTTCTCTTGGAGCTAGATCTGTGGCTAAGGCAATTATGCCCGGAACGTTCGGAAATAAATACGGTTTACCGAGACTGGGCCTGTGTAGTTCAATCTTTGGAAGTGACTCATGCTTGAATCCTTCTACCAAAACCAAGTCCAGTTCCTCCAATGACAAGTGTGGTAGAAGTTCTTCAAGAACAGGATCCCCGGTTCTTTCCTGAGACTCATGGACCAGTGCCCAGCGCTTTGCTGAGGCTACCAGCATTTCACATGCTCCTGCTTTACGTAACTTGTAGCTATCTTTTCCCGGTAGATCAGTATCAAACCCGTGGTGTGCATGTTTGACCAAGCCAATCTTTAGTCCATGTTCTTTCAGGACTGGAATCAATTGAGTCAGTAGTGTAGTTTTTCCCGTTCCGCTATAAGCACAAAACCCTAGTAGTGGAGGCGATTTTAGTATCATTTTTTGAAATCTCCAGATTCAAATTATTAGTAGATTCATAGTTTATTAATCTTTTACTTTAAGATTTACTCTTGAGTTCCAGAGCACCGTTCTTGAGTTGAAAATGCTGATCGACAATTCCTTCAAAATATTGCATAAAATGACTTGTAATCACTAATGACATGCCTGCTGATTTCATTCTGACCAATAATTGATACGTCTGTTCACGCGACTCGTGGTCCATATTGGCCATCGGTTCATCCAGTAACAAAACTTTCGGCTTCAAAATCCAGGCACGGGTGAAAGCAACTCGTTGCTGAACTCCTCCGGACAAAGTCTTTGCCTGTTTTTTTGCTACATCCGTCAATCCGGCCCACTCCAGCGCTTCGTCCACAGATTCCCGACGTTGCTTTCTGTTTAAAGAAGCGAAGCGTAACCCATAAGCAACGTTTGATTCTACAGTACTGCTAAACATGATTGGGTGCTGATGCAGATAAATAATTTCTTTACGAACACTTCTTACAGCTTTTTCCCAAGAGTTAGTTTTTCCAGAAATTTCAATTTTCGCCAAATCTGGAATTTCAAGGCCGGCAATGATTTTCAGTAAGATAGTTTTCCCAACACCATTTTTGCCAGACAATAAAATGCATTTTCCTGGATACAGAGACAAATCAACCCCACATAGAATTTGACTTCCAGAAAACGATTTTTCTATCTCCCGAAAAACAAGCAGAGGTTCGTTCATGCTGCAAACTCCTTATGCCCTTGAAGATAGCTCAATAAAGCGGTCAGCAGAAAAGAAAGTAACAATAAAACAAGTCCGAGCGCAATTCCCTGGGCAAACTCACCTTTACTGGTTTCCATGGCAATGGCAGTAGTAATGTTGCGTGTGTAACCCATGATATTTCCGCCAATCATCATCGAAATACCAATCTCGGAGATAATTCTTCCAAAGCCGGTAAGTACTGCGGCCAGCAAGGCGAAGCGAACTTCAAAAAATACTGTCAACATGCTGAACCACGGTGGTGCTCCCAAGGTACGTGCTGTTTCCCACACCCGCCTGTCTGCCGCCTGAATTGCTGCATAACCTAATGCTACCAGTGTTGGAAAACAAAGAATCATTTGCCCTATTATCATTGCAGTTTGTGTGAATAACAACCTCAAATCACCAAAAGGCCCCTGCCTCGTCAGCAAAACATACAGAAATAATCCGATAACAACGGTGGGTACAGAAAGCAAAGAATTAAAGATTGCAAGTATAATTCTGATTCCAGGAAATTTTCCATGGCTCAACGCAAATGAAACCAGAAATGCAAAAGGAGTGGTTAACAAAATTGCTTTAAGGGAGACAGAAAAGGAAAGCAGAACTATCGACCACAATTCCGGATCTCCGGTAAAGAGCAATTGTAAGGCTTGTTGAGTAGTTAAAAGCAGTCCGTTCATCTCAGTCTAAAATTGCACTAGGAAAAAACAAAGACTGGCCATCAAGTTTAAATTTGCGGATCTGATTTTGACCATCTACTGAAGTCAGCCAGGCAATCAGGGACATTGCACCCATATAATTGATTCCAGGATAGCGGGAAGGATTCACTGCAATAATGCTGTAAGGATTGTGTAATTCAGGATCTCCTTCAAACAACAATTTGAGTGACAACTTTGAGCGGAGCACCAGCCATGTTCCCCTATCAGAGATAGTATAGGCGTTTAATTCATCGGCCATTTGCAGTACCCGTCCCATGCCCTGTCCTGTTTCTCGATACCACGTTACAGAAGGTTTCATCCGGGTTTTTTCCCAGAGTGCCATCTCCTTTTTATGAGTCCCTGAATCATCACCCCTAGATACGAAAATGTGTTTACCGCGTGCAATTTTTTGAAGTGTTTTCACTGCATTTCGCTCTCTCCGAATTCCTGCCGGATCATTTTCAGGACCGAGAATAACAAAATCATTGACCATCACACTCCGTCGATTCACACCATATCCCGCCTCTACCCAGTGCATTTCCGCATTGGGTGCATGAACCAGAACCACATCCACATTTCCGTCTTGCCCCAATCTCAGGGCATGTCCTGTGGCGACGGACAACACGTGTACTACATTCCCCGTCTTTTGTTCAAAATGCGGAATTATTTCCCGCAGCAGTCCTGAGTTATCGGTGCTGGTTGTGGTGGCTAAACGGATTGGCTCTGCCTGAATAATCCCACTGTTTAAATAACAGAACAGGAACCAAAGTAGATATTTTTTCACAAGAAAATTATCAAATCTGATTACAATGTTAATACTCATCATAGAGCCACACCCGTACTTCTTCTCCTTCAGCAAATCCTTCAGATTCTTCTTCTGTTAGCAGAAAACCGTCTGCTTGTGTTGTTGAAGAAAGTATTGATGCTCCACCGGCTGCAATAAAAAACGCCCTTTCATTTTCAATCCGGAGACGCACATATTCAATCCTGCCGATTTGAGAGGAAATTTTAGTGGCAAGTTTCACCATTTTACTGCGGTATGGCCATTCTTCAGAACGCCCACCCATCAACCTCAGTGAACGCCCCACAAAATAATCATAAGCTGATAAACATGAAACAGGATTACCAGGAAGCAAAAATACTTTTTTCTTGCTGCCAGCGGAACTTCCGGCAATCAGTCCAAATCCGGTGGGAGCGGCGGGCCGCATTGGGATTCCGTGTACCAGTAATTCGCCAAGTTCTTCAACCAAAGTTGGTCCATGATCTTCAATACCAACCGACGTTCCTCCAGTCATGCAAATCAAATCTGCTGTGGAATCACTCAAATGTCTACGGAGCAAATCCCGCTCATCCTGAAGATGAAGGACTGCTTTCAAAACTCCCCCATCACGCTGAATTAACGGTCTGAGCATAACTGAATTGGTATCAATAATTTTTACTCCACTTGGTTTTTCTCCTGGTTTTAACAATTCATTTCCGGTTATTAACAATTCCACTTCCGGTTTCCGTACCACTTTAACTTTTTTCAGGCCTACACTGGCCAGTACGGCAATGTCCTGTGGACGGAGAAACCTACCCTGCTTGAGCAAATTTTGGTTCTTTTTAACATCTTCTCCAATCTGCCCCACATGTTTTCCAGGTGTCACTGCTTCCAATACTTGAATTTGGTCGTCAAATAATTCTGCATGCTCTGCCATCAATACTGCATTTGTACCCTTGGGAACAGGACTACCTGTCATGATTCGCAATGCTTCACCCGGCTGAATTACGGCCTCATAAATTTCTCCGGGAGTGACTTCTCCGACAACTTTAAACATTAACGGATTGTAAGCAGATGCGCCAAAAGTGGATTCGGCATCCAGTGCATAACCGTCCATGGCTGAACGATCAAAGTTTGGGACATTTGCAGGAGAATTAATATCCTGTGCCAGGATCCGCCCGCATGATTCCACTGTCAAGATTTCCTCTGCAGACAATAGTTGAGAATGTTCTTTGATTAGTGAAAGCAAAGTTTTCACGGGAGTGCGCTTGAGGAATCCGCGCATGCGGATGTCAGCTTTTGACTTCATTTGAGCCAGGTGTATTCAAAGAATTAAAATCATTATTTTCAGGTATCATGGTCAATCTCAAAATGAAGTTTAAGACAGGTGCTTTGAGAACCCGCAATCAAAATCTTGCTATAGTTTAGCATTGTTTATCTATCCAGTGGAAGCATTCAGGTAAGAAGAGGCCAAATGGTTTGGCGGTCGCTGAGGAGAAGGAGACGTTCTCCGGGATGCGCTTGCGTGACCTCTACACTAAAATCAGGAGTCTCCTACAGCTGGCGGAACCGCGTCAAACACCGGCCCCGTCCAGTCTTTTCTTTTTCCATAACGTCTTTGAGCTGACTCAAGAGATTCTATCTTTTGAGGACCTCGCCCCTGGAATAGTTGTTGTTCAATCTCAAAAAAACCACGCAATAACAAGGCAGCACCTTTGTAAAAATTAGCATGAGGAGCTGATTCGACTGATTGTGTACAAGAAGGTCCCCAGACCAACAGGTGTTTTTTCAAGAAACGCGTTTGAAGTTCGATCCACTCCTCTTCTTCTTCAGAATCATTAGAATTGATTTGTTTACTGATAAGCCAATTCATGATTTCCAGTTCAAATCCAAGGGTATCTTCCGGCTCCGGTAATTCACCTTCCTTTTTTTCCAGACCTACCTCCTTCATAAAACCCCGCACTGCCGCTAGAGGAGCCTGAAATACACTGCCTGCAAGATAATAAGATTCGTAGGGAAGGACATCTGGTTTGTGAGGACCTATAAATAACTGGACAAATTCATATTCAACTTCTTTTGGGTCGTTTTGTTCAAGATAAAGTCGGATTTTTTGCCAGCCTGAGGCCATCAAAGGGGACAATTTCGCGGCTCCTTCCACACGTTGTGTAATTCCTTCCAGCAGGGAAAGCAGAAATTTCGCATCCGGTTCTTTCCAAAAAAGATGTACAAACAGACCGTAATACTTTTGACGCAGTTTCGCTAACTCCTTGTCTCCATTCATTCCTTGTACTCCTTATATTTCTTCCTCAATTTCACCCCCAGCCTCAGACAGCAGATGATCCATTTGTCGGGCAATGAACTCCTTGTATTCGAAACTATCCTCAAGCAAATCATCTGGTCGCTGCTTTCGTACTTCTCGTTCCTCCAAAACAGCACCTAGAACCGCGTTTTCAATCTGAGAAAACAAAGCTTTATTGCTAGCCTGTCCATTGTCAATAACTTCTCGCTGCCACCAGTTTTGCCAAATTTCCCGGTATGTACCTTTTGCAAGAAATTCAGATGAGGATTTTACTGCCTGAACTGCATCAATCCCTGCCCCTGCTCTCAACCCGTCTACTTCGTGCCATTTTTGTAAGGACTGGTCTCGAATAAAGGCATCAAGGGCAGCATCCATGAATTCTTTGTTCTTGCTTTTTCCACGTTTCTTACCGCGGTTTTTTTTTCTGAATTCATTCATCTTAAGGTTCCCAACCTCTATCAACCTCCATCATTGCTGCTACAGTTCGACAGTCTGGACACATTCTGAGAATATTCTTACGATTTCCGGAAAAAGTATTCTTTAGAGATTCAATCTCAAACAACTTCGACTCGACTGCTTCCAAAGCCCTACGGTTTATATAAGGTTTTTTGCATTTTAAACAATTGATCATTTCATCCTCTGCGACCAAAGTATAGTCAAGAGACTGCTTTTCAAGAACAAGTTCTCTCTTGATGGTGATTACATTTTCTGGGCATACCTCTTCGCACAGTCCGCATCCCACGCAGTTGATGTGTTTGAAATGCAGGCTGTTGCTCTCTTCTTCAAACCTAAAAGCATTGGTGGGACAGACATTAGCACAAGAACGGCACAGTGTACATCCTGATTCATTGATATTGGCAAAGGCAAATGGCAGTTCTGATGATAACGAAATCCTTCCTGGCTCATTGCCGGTTTGATCGATAAAATCTCCCAACACATCAGACAAGATTGAACGATTCAGAGTTTGACTGGGAGTGGTCCAGTTCGGAACCATGGGAGACTCACTCAGTTGTGATACAAACTGATTTATGGCCTCAACTGCATCAGCTTCCTGTCCTGCTTCAGCTGTAATTATCCGTACACGATCTTGATCCAAGTCAAAATTCTGTAAAATCAACTGTGTAAAATCATATTTTTGATAAAGCAATTCACGCTCTCCGTTTGGACAGTCCTCACAACCGAGCAGTCCAACTCCTGCAGCTCCCAAAGACATGGCAGCCAGCATATTTGATTCAGACACATAGCGCAGACATGGAACCTCCACGGGTAATACCCCAGGTGAATATGGCAGTGGAACCAGTCCTGCAGTTTCCAACACCTTGCGTCCCATTTCTTCACAATGGAATACAATCACCGGTGGTTCTACATTACCTTGTTTCTCTTTTGATGATTCCAGCAGAGCCGCCATTCGAGCATAGATTTCCTGGGGAGACGGTTCTGTAAACTGCAATGCGGATGTAGGACAGGCTGAAACACAAGCACCGCAACCTTCACAGGTCAAGTGATCTACTTGAATGCGCAGTCTATTTTCAGTCTGTCTTGAAATAGCATCATAAGGACAATAGCTTATACAGCGCCCACAAGTTTCCATACCTTTGTCTCCACCTGCGCAAATATCCTGGTCGTAAGTCAAATGTACCGGTTTGTGGAAGTGTCCGACTAAATCCCGAACCTGCCTTACCGTTTCCTCCAGAATTTCACTTTCGGTACTGGACAGTAAATGAACCCCTGTCCTCCTTTTGATACCCGGTGGATGAGTTTTTGTCAAAACAATCAGTTGGTCTGCCTTCAAGTCAAAACGTTTTTGTGAGCCTCCGTTCAAGATTTGATCTGGTTCAAGGGTAATTTTAAGATTCCCCAAACGTCCTTCCACAGCAATAAGAGAAGTCCGCTGTTCCAGGAGTGGTGAGCCATCTTCCAAACCCTCAATATCCGAAGAAATGCAGAGTGTTACAGCTGCAGAGTCTCCATCCATCAATTCATCCAACATACTGGCCAGTTTTAAACCCTCAGAAAATTCTGTAAAAATTACCACCCGATTACCAACTTGTAGAGGATTTACAGGAACAGGGTTCTTTGCCTTGATATTGGACACTCTAATTTCGGCCTCGATCATTTTTGATGCCTTGGTGTGAGCTTGTTCTAAGTTTGAATGGGGAGCAAAACATTTTCCTTTTAAATCAAGAAAATGAAGAGTCTTACCCTGGAGGGCTTCCTCAAAAATTGAAGGTTTGGCACAACAACCGACAACCACATGTTCCAATTCCAATTGATCCGCCTTACTTGCGAAGTCCTCGATATCCTTCTCAGGGTTGGTTGCAACCACAACCAGGGACGCAGGATTCCCTATTTTTTGCAAATCCATATTCAATGTGGAGCGGCAATCACAGAGAAACACACCCCATCGCTTTGCCAGCATCAGGAACTCTCCTTTCGATAAAAAAATAGTATTTGTTTTTTTCGATGATCCATAGAAACCTTCTCAAGTCTGCACAATCTGTTTAATTGAAACTTCTCACTTATCTGCAATCCACTGATGGGGACCTAAAATTTGTTTTTCGGAAACGGTCACTGTGTCGCCACGTGTTCTCTCTGCCCTAATGAAAAAAATAGCTCCTCATATTTTCTTGCAGTTATTTTTTACAATAAATTCATCGTTTAGAACAATCTTAATGCATGTAGTATATATCCATTATTATTGCACTAAAAGTTTTTTCAACAATTATTTTTATATCAATAGTTTAACAGATAGTTTTAAGTGGCCAAAATATAATTAAAATATCTTAGGCCCCAAGATAAATAAACATTCGGGGAACAAAAAACGACAAGCTTCTATTGACTCTGGGTTGCTCAATCAGAAAGGTAAACTGCAATCACATTTGCATTCCAGCGAGACATTACCAAGGCGAGAGCTAAAGAGTCGCTAAGACACGGCAGGACGAAACTGCTTATGTCACGAACATTTCAGTCCTTAGGAGAGTGGCTGAGAGTGTTACAAAACGAGTCCAAAATGGGGAAATCTTTCTTGCACTCAAGAAGAAACAGGTCCTTATGGAAGGACATCGGATTTCACCAAACTATTAAAATGAGCCAATAATTTGCAACTGGCATTACCAAAGATGGAAATTTCCTGTTCCGTCTCCTCTGTAAAAGATCAACGAATTGGAACTGGCAGAAACCAAAGCCAAGTCAATCAACCCATCCTCATCGAAATCGCCATTCGCTAACGCGATCCCATCGTGCCCGGTAGGGATGGAAGGCCCTTTTTTGAATGTTCCATTTCCCTCCCCTAGAAAAATGACGATTTCGGCAGAGGTTCGGTTGGAAACTGCCAGATCCAATTTTCCATCCTGATTGAAGTCCCCGCTGGTCAAGCCATGCGGGTTGACTCCCGCCGAATATCTTGCCAGCGTTTTCAGGTCCCCCCGTCCATTTCCCAAAAGCACCTCTACCGATTCCTCACCTGCGACCGCGACAGCCGCATCCACATGTCCATCACCGTTCCAGTCTCCGTATGCTCGGTAGTGGGGGAAACGGCCGACTTTGACCACATTTGCCTCCTCAAATGTCCCTTTACCGTTGGCAATCATGATCGATAAAGTATGGGAGCCCAGACTTCCCACCACCAAGTCCGGAATCTCATCCTGATTGAGGTCGACCACATCCATGATGTGTGGACCACGCTCCACATCAATCGCATGGGTCCGTTTGGGTATACCAGTCGAATCATTGGTCAAGATCACCACTTTGGAGAGCTTAGCCTGAGTTACGGCCAAATCCGGAAGGCCATCCTGGTTAAAATCACCTGCAACCACACAGGGAGTCCCATGAATTCCCTCAATGTCCTTGCGATCATGAAAGGCTCCTTTACCGTCTCCATAATACAAACTCAAGCTGCCCGCCCCAGTATTGGTCGTGATCAAATCAAGGTGGCCATCTTGGTTCAAATCGGCTGTAGTGACCCAGGTCGGTCCTTGCCCCACAGGATAGTGATGATTGGAAAGGATTCCTCCTTTTCCATCACCAAGGAGAACGGCTAATTTTCGCGCAGCGGATGCCGGGATCGCAAAATCTGAGTGGCCGTCGCTATTAAAGTCTCCAAGAGTGATCGCATGGGGGAAAGAACCAGTATGATGTTGACCCGCATTTTGTCCCAATGAGTGCTGTTGGGCAAGCAGAGGAATGTCTCCCTTCAGCTTCGGATAAAAAGGCCGGTGGGTTCGGGGATTTCTTCTATACAAGAAAGCTGCGGGGCGAATGAGAGCTGCAGCAATTATCGAGGGGGATTGAAACTGAACTAGAAACCGGCTCATTCGGGGAGCCCACACCAGATTCTCGGATTGGGGGGGAGGCGCTGACTTTTCGAAAAATGACCCATCCGCTGGAGGTTTCGGCTTTAATACTCGTAGATAGGCGACCAGATTCAGAACCTCTCGATCTGTCAAATTAAAGCCGAGGGCAGGCATAAAATCGGTCAAACCGACAGCGCTCCCTCCAAGCTTAATCACTGTAACCAAATACTCGTCAGACCGTTCAGGGAGCACTTTCAGCAAATTAGGGACCGGAAAAGGAGGCTTGGACCACTTCTTTTCCCAATCCCATCCTTCTCCTGCTGGACCATGGCAAAGTACACATTGTTCCGTGTAAATTTTTTCGCCAATCTTTATATCTTCCTGAGATTCAGCCGCCATGGAGGCAGGGAGGAAAACGAGGACCAATAGAAAATGGAGATATCTCTTTAAGGTCTTAATCATCACTTAGCAAATGGTGCCGTCCGGAAAACATTCCCATGGAGAGCATCAATGCTATCCACTGAGAGGAAGTTGAAAAAGTGCCGGTGGAAAAACCAGCGGAGCCTTTAAATCGCCTCCCCAAACAATCACAAACCGTAAGATGATCCCCCCAGCCAGAATCGAAGCGAATTTGACACCTGCGACCCAGTTTACATAAGGCCTGATGATTTTATCAAAGATCATTTCAATAAAAGTAAGAATCAGAGGAAATGTCAAACCCATCCCAACGATACCCCACCAAAACCAGGGTGCCAAAACTCCCTGTGTAACATACTCATATGCCAAAGCACCGCCATTGGGGTTAATGAATTTTCCGGTTTCATCTAATTTTTCTGGATTCAATGCCAGATGATTCATAAACAAATACAGTTCTAACCCCTCCACTACAATCAGAGCTAAAATAGCGTAACCAACAATCTGCAGTATTCTGGACATGTCATCCAGTTCAGTCTTCACAAAAGTATGAAACAACAAGAATGCTAGACCTGCCGCTGCTAAACCAGTCAAGATACCTGAATTGAGGAATAAATATGGCAAATACTGTTGTGACCATAATGGAACAAACTTGGCTCCGCTCAAGAGTAACCCTGTGTATAAGGACAAGAAGCCCAGCAGGGGTATTCCGACAACTCCCAAAAGGCGCCGGATAGTTTGATTAACCTTGTAATACCAGAGTAACGCGTAAGCAATTATCATTGGGAACGCCAAACCCACGCTATAACCTCCTATCACCATCCACGAATTAAAGTTAGTGAAATAAAGCGGAAAGAACATTCCCCGTTCAGGTTTTCCAAGGTGAAAGGTGATAAACAGGCCTGCCAATACGAGTGCGAGTGGGACCATAAAAGCAACAACTTTTGACAATTTTTCAAAGCTTTTGTGTTTTATCCCAACTAAATCTGCCACCACTGCCACAATAAATAACCCGCCCGTGAGCCCACCGAAAAATAAATACATGGGGGTAAAAATATCATTCCCCCATTTTGAGTTCATCAAGATGATTGGTTCCATTGTATTCCTACTATTACAAGTCCATTTGAATAAATTAGGGTGTCGTAAAAAGACTGAAAGCAGTCAGGTGGGGGTAAGGCGAGTATCCGTCATATGTTGTCCGGAAAAGCAATCCGGAGGAAGAGAGATGCCTCAAAAACCAAAACACCGAACCATAACCTTCCCTATTTTTCACCGGAGACCGTAATCTCCGGTGAAATTTTACGGACCTACTCTGAGCTTGTCCATTTAATTATTGTAAGCTTTGCTCCAGCCCCAAGCTCCACTTGACGAACCACGAGCTGCAGCACGACTACGAACCACGTTGGCCACTTCTTCGGCATCACCTGCCACCAAAGCTTTGGTGGAACATATCGAAGCGCAGATGGGAAGTTTGCCTTCCGCAATACGGTTTGATCCGTAAAGTTCCTGTTCCCGGGTTGAGAACGCTTCCTCAGGACCGCCCGCACAATAGGTGCACTTGTCCATCACACCACGCTTGCCAAAGGGAGAACCTTTGGGGAACTGCGGTGCCCCAAAAGGACAGGCGTAAAGGCAATAGCCGCACCCGATGCAGGTTTCCTTGTTGACGTGAACAATACCATCCGCCCTGTTAAACAAGGCGTCAACAGGACAAACAGAAACACATGGTGCATTAGAGCAATGCATGCAGGGAACTGCTACATTTGTTTCACCTGCCTGTCCTTCGTTCACGGTAACCACCCGTATGCGTGCTATTCCTGGTGGAACTTCGTTCTCGTTCTTACACGCTACTTCACAACCGCCACACTCAATGCAACGTCTGACGTCGACATAGAACTTCATTCTGGCCGGCGAATGTTTCCCTTCCGGTCCAGAAACCACACGGGTAGGGACGGTAATATTTGTTGTTGCCATATTCCTTCTCCGAAATCAGGCCTTTTTAATTCTGCAAAGACCGGTTTTGGTTTCCTGCATCTGAGTGATGCGGTCATAACCATAGTTGGTTATTGTATTTGCCGATTCCCCCATACCATATGGGAGATAACCTTCGGGATATTTATTTGACAAGTCTACTCCGGACATTACTCCCCCCCAATGGAATGGGACATAGACCATATCCGGACTCACCCGCCTGGTGACCTTAGCCTTAACTTTGATACGACTTGGTTTCCCGTCTGTATCCTCCGGGGATTCAACCCAGACCCAATCGCCGTGTCTGATCCTGTTATCATTGGCCAGTCTTGGATGGATCTCAACATACATTTCAGGCTGCAACTCCACCAACCACCAGCAGTTTCGTTCGCTGTTTCCTCCGCCTTCAAATTCGACTTGTCTTCCGGTTGAGAGAATCAGTGGATATTTTTCAACCCAATCAGCTTTCTGCAGACTTTTGTAGAGAGTAGGTACGCGATAGTGATCCTTCACATCGTCATAGGTTATCCATTCAGTAATCAAATCAGGCCTAGGACTGTGAAGAGGTTCTCTGTGTTTTGGCACCGGATCATCTTTGAATGTCCAGACGTTGAAGCGTGCGCGACCATTACCGTAAGGGGCCAGCCCTTTAGCAATAGCCTCTTCAAACACTTTCCCAGTCAGATCTGTTTTCCAGTTCTTCATTTCCGCATAACCTTCATTGATTGAACTGTCTACCGGTGCTGAACCCTTACCTGCAAGCAAAGTATTGCCATCCGGAGCCTTGACTCCCCAGCGGGCACGGAAACCCAATCCTCCTTCTGCTACAGGAATGCTTGTTCGATAAAGAATGTGGGTGCCAGGGTGTTTATCCGTCCAGCAAGGCCATGGGAGTCCCCATTGCTCGCCATCAACCGGACCGCCTTCGGCAATTTTAGTTTTTAGGTCAAAGGCGTGTGCCCAATCCTGCTGCCGCTTCATTCTTTCCACGGTTTGACCTGTCATCCCAATGGTGCGCATACCAAGGTTCCATTCGCGAGTGATATCCTCGGGCAATTGCTTCCAGGGGCCGTTTTTGCTTTTCTTGAACTTGTCGCCAAAACCCAGCCGTTCGGCCAGGTCAATGACAATATCAAGATCTTTACGTGATTCCCAAACTGGCTTGACAACCTGGTTACGCCACTGGATGTCCCTGTTGGAGTTAGTCACAGACCCAGACTGCTCATAAACCGTTGCAGCCGGAAGAATATAAACACCGTCCTTGCGGTCTGGCAGGATGGAGGTGGTGGTAACGAACGGGTCAATATCCACCAGTAATTCCACTTTGTCCAGAGCGGTTTTGATACGGTCCAATTGTGACTGACTGTTAGTGGAGTGTCCCCAATAGAAAGCCGCATGTACATTTTCATCCTGTCCAAGCTCCTTTGGATCCATCAGCACTCCTTCGTACCAACGAGCTACTGTGAAACCTACCTTGTGCTGAATTTTTTCATTGGCAAAGCGGCCGTTGATCCAATTGTTGTCGACTCCCCATACATTGGACCAATGTTTGTAGGCACCCTTGGACAACCCATAATATCCTGGTAGCGTATTGGACAGTACACCAAGATCTGTGGCCCCCTGAACATTGTCATGTCCACGAAACACGTTTGTACCCCCACCTGGCTTGCCCATGTTGCCCAGTACCAACTGCAGCACACAATATGAACGCGTGACTGAAGTACCATTGGTGTGCTGAGTTCCACCCATAGCCCAGATCAGCGTGCCGGGTCTGTTTTCAGCGATCAACCGCGCTGTGTGTTCCAAATCGGCGACCGATACTCCGGTGATGTCGGACACCGTTTCAGGATCGTAGCGTTTCAGTTCCTCTTTCAGGTTGCTGAAACCATAAGTCCGATCCTGGAGCATCCGTTTGTCCTCCCAACCATTCTTCAAGATTATGTTCACCAGACCATAGATAAAAGCCACGTCTGTTCCTGAGCGATGTCGTACATACTTGTTAGCGAAGGCAGCCGTCTGCGAAAACCGAGGATCCACAACAATGATTTGTGCGCGATTTTCTTCCTTAGCAGTGAGTATGTGCTGCATTGCAATGGGGTGCGAGGTGCAGACATTCTCCCCTATAATGAGAACGCTCTTGCTGTTGCGTATGTCGTTCATGGAGTTGGTCATCGCACCATAGCCCCACACATTGGCCAGTCCAGCTACTGTGGTGGAATGGCATATCCGGGCCTGATGGTCGATGTTGTTGGAACCCCAGAAGGCTGCGAACTTGCGCAGCGCATACGAAGTTTCGTTATTGTGGTGGGCCGAACCAAGGATCATCAGGGAATCCGGTCCGTGCTTTTTGCGAATCTCCTGCAACTTGGTTGTGATCTCACTCATCGCCGTGTCCCAACTTATTCGTTTCCATTTCCCATCTTCGAGTTTCATTGGTGACTTGAGCCGCTTATCGCTGATTACATGTTCCCGGGCTGCTGCACCTTTCGAACACAGGCTACCCTGGTTGATTGGATGTTCGAACCATGGTTCGATGCTGACCCAAGTATCGTTCTCAACCTCAGCGATGAAACCGCAACCGACAGCACAGTTACCGCAAATAGTCTTGATCTGTGTCAGCTTCCGTGGATTCTCCGCTCCCGTTGCTGCTTTTGCCTCTCTTACCAATGAGGGACCCATCGCCATCAATCCAACTCCCATTCCGGCGGCGGTGACAAAACCGCGGCGACTCACACTGGGATTGAGACTGTCCATAAAAGCGGGATTCAGGTCCTGCCCGTCATTTTGTATTACTCTGTTAAGTTTCATACTCCTCCTGGCTTAGTTGTATAGAGTTTTGTAATAGCGCTCAGTTTCCTCAGTCCGTTGGTACAAAATCGGACCTGTAGAAGCATCTGAGTCTATCACTCCATCTTTATTTGTCTCGTATGTACGTGCGGCCAACACAGTCGCCGTAGTGGCGCCCATCGCTGTAAGCACACCGAGAAGAAACCCTCTTCTACCCGCACTCTTTTCATTGTCCATATCTTAATCTCCTAACTGATTCAGAAAGTATTCTAAATTAAATTGCCAGAACGGCCCTGCAAATCAACCACCCCAACACGGAGCAGCAGACGTTTAGTCAAAGTCTAGCCTGTGTTCCATTGTAACGTAACAGCGGATAATCCATGCTAATGAGACTGATCTATCAGCTGACGCAAGCAATGGAATCGCAAATGATGCTTCCATCTTTCTCTGTCGAGGCCACTTCAATCTCAACTTCAAATCCTTCTTCAAGGTCTTCCAAGTTTCCGCCCATTAGGCCTACCGTTTCAGGTTCGATCACCTCCACGTTGGTTCTCAACGCAAATTGGACAGTAACTTCATTGCCATTTCCCTCAACAATTAATGCTGAACGGTTAGCTAGATCAAGTTGCTTTATTCTTCCTTCAATCATGGTTTTTGCTCCTATAATAAAATTTAATGACCAAACCTTCTACTCTGGAAAGTAAGATATTCATTTCCCAAATTAATGTCAAGAAAAAAATGAGTTTTTTTTCGACATAAAGAGAAAACAGGTTAATTTGAATTTAAAAACCACATCTTCCACTTCCTGAGAGTTAACGTACAACTACACGGGAAGCATGTCAAGGAAAAAATGAGTTTTTTTCGACATAAAGAAAAAACACTGAGAATAGATTAAAACCGGCCACAAAAAAAGGCTACTGACAGTAATTCAAAGACAAAAATTTATTGTATAAAAACCAATATATGGGGTTGCTTAACTTGCCACTCACAAAACGAACAAGATCATTTTTTCAATACGTCTCAAACAGGAAAAAATGTCCGATGAAATGAAACCAAGTTCAAGCTGCGTTTTGATGTCGGCGGGAGACGAGGACGAGCAGCAGGAGAATACAAAAGAAAAAGCCGCTTAAAGTAAGAAGTTGAGGCCATGAATCCCAGATATTCTGCTGTTTGAGTAAGACGTTTCTCATAGCGGTGTTTGCGTGTGTCAAAGGCAAAGCAAGGGAAATCCACTGGAAAATTTTGGGGAAACCATCGATGCTCCAAATCATGTCACTTAAAAAAATCTGCGGCAAAATGACGAGCGGAATGAATTGCAGCGCCTGAAACTCGTTGGCCGCAAGGAATGAGGCAAGTAAGCCCAGTACAAGTGAAATCAGGAGCATCAGAAAGGTCAAAAAAGCTATTGCACCAATTTGAGTGAGAGTGATTTTGAAGCCAATCAGCGAGAGAATAAATGTCAAAATGATGGCGGCCTGACATCCGGAAAAAATAATAAAGCCTCCTACGTAACCCAGGACAATTTGAGTAAAGGAAACCGGAGCAATCAACAGTCGTTCCAGCGTTCCACGTACTCGTTCCCGCTGGAAAGTGATGGTCGAAATGAGAAATGTAAAGAAAAAGACAAAAAATGGCGGAAATACCGGCAGAAAAAAGTCAATCAAACGATAATCTTCTGAGCCGTAAAGGTAGTGTTCTTCCAAATCCAACGGCTTAATGTTGACCGAGTTGGCGCAAAACGCCGAGCATGAACTGTCAATTACCACCGGAAGAGAGGATGCTAAATCGTCCATAACAGAGGCGACTGATTCTACAACTGATGCCGTCAGAGTAGGACGTGAACCTTCCAGATAAAAATCAATCCTCCCACGCTTTCCATCAAAGCGCTCTTCCAATAACTGTTCTCCTAAAAACAAAATACCCTCTGCCTGCCCGGTGCGTAACTGTCTCCAAATCATTTGTTCCAAACGTTCCGGATCAATCTCTTCATCCGGAATATCAAGTGAAACCAGTTCAATGTCCTCTTCTTCCAGAGTCAGCATCAAATCTGCTTCAAAGAGACGCATCACTCCCCTGGAAACAACTCCGAGCCTTGCTGTTTCGTCTTCCTGCAAAGCATAGTAAATCAGTGACATGACAATCAAAGGCACAAGAAAGAAAAAAGCTAAAGTTCGACGATCCCTCAATATTTCACGAATAATCCGCCAGGCTATCCATCGTGCAACCATTTCAATCCTCCAGCTTTGCTTGAGTAGCCTGAACGAAAGCTTGTTCCAAATTTTCCGAATTGTAACGTCGCATGAGTGTATCCGGCGTATCATGCTCCAGCAATAGTCCTTCCCGCAAAAATGCGACTTTGTCACAGCGACCGGCTTCGCTGATATGATGGGTTGTAATTAAAATGGATGCACCGCCCTGCGCCAATTGTTCAAACCATTCCCAAAAACGCAGGCGCAGTGACGGATCAACACCAGCAGTAGGTTCATCTAAAATTACCAGAGCCGGCTGATGAATGAGCGTTGTTGCCAGCATCAGCCTGCGAAGCATTCCACCGGAAAGATCGCCTGCTAATTTGTTCTGATGTGATTCAAGCTCTACCATTTCCAGAATTTCCAGTGAGCGGGTGCTAAGATTGTTTTCTGGAATTCCATACAAACGTCCGTAAAACAAAACATTTTCCCGTACAGACAATCCGGGATAAACAGCCAGCTGCTGAGGCATGTAACCCAATTTTTTCCGCACTTCCGAATCTCCGGGAGAGTTATTTTCAAAAATGGTGATTCGTCCGGAAGTAGGTTGAAGCAAACCCATAGCCATTCGAAGCAGAGTTGTTTTTCCGGAACCATTTGGACCAAGAAGTCCAAAAACAAGACCTTGCGGAATGCTCAGGTCCAGGCTGTCAACGACGGTTTGCGAACCAAAACGTTTTGTTACTTTTGAAAGGGTTAACATAATTGAGAGGAAAGAATAAAGAGAAAACGATCTATCTATATTCCCAGTTGACTGCTTACATCACTCGAAAGTCACGAGTTACATCAGAACTGTTATTTTTTCAAAACAAAAAAGGCATTCGGCCCCCTGCAGTATGCTGTCCGGCGCTGCAGATGATAAACAAAAACGACAGTTTTACCACCAATCATTTCTGCAAATTCAAAACGCCATGCTGCAGTTTTTTTTTGAAATTCGCGTTGAAGTACCTCAAACCGCTGCATTTCTTTACGCAAAACATAAGCAGCCGCTGGGTGCCATTCTGACTCTAAAGGACTACCGTAGATTCCTGTTACTTGAAAATCTGTCTCCTGATTAACGGCTTTTTCACATAGATTTTCCAGTTTTTTCTCAGGTTCCTCCGCACCGGCAAATGACAAATAACACAAGCATAAAACAACTAAAATCAAGCGCATCGTTCAATTCAACAAAATGGGACTAACTTTTACATTCCCATTTTCCAACTCAATCCGGTGAAACGAAGATTTCTGTTCAGAATGTAGTTTTGAAGAAGAAGCCGCGGAATTGAGCAGCAATAATTCCGGACCAGAATCTCTTGGCAGATGATGAATCCAATTTTTATGAATGTGCCCATGTAAATAAAGACGGATTTGCGGATGTCGCAAAATCCAGTTCCTCACCGGTACAAGATTATAAAGCTCGTGAAACCTGTCATAATTCCAGCCTTCAGGAAAGGTCAGCGGATAGTGATTGACAATTATGAACTGAGTTTGTTCCGGGCAGCTCTGCAGCAGATCCGTTGTAGCCTGTATAGTGCTGCGGCGCACTGTTCCTGAAGCAGACAACCAATCGTTTGGATGAGCGCTATCCCAGCCAATGATTACCCAGTCCGAGTTTAGTTTGCGCACATGAATTTCTTTATTTCCAAAAAATTCCCCAAAATATTGGCTGAATAAATCTGTCCCGGCTGCCTGACTGACATAACGATCATGGTTTCCTGGAATAACTGTCACACGCTCAGGATCTGTTAGTAAAGGTTCCAGAGTTTTTCGGGCCCTTGAGAATCCTTTTTCCAGCGCAAGTTGTGTCAGATCACCGCTTATTACTAAATGGTCCCAATTCATTTTTTGAATTTGTTCAACAAGTCGTTTTGCCCGCTGAAGTGGAAACTGCCTTTTTCGCCGAAAGAGTAAATTAGCTGCACCTAAAATTCTTTTTGATTTCCAATCTCGAAAATTTTGCGGATATGTATGGAAATGCAAATCGGAAATATGTATGATTGTTGTGTTCATTATTGTTTTGAATTTATTTCTACAAACTAAGTCAAAGACAGTAGCAGCAATTTGCCAGATATTTTGCCGTTTACTCTTTTTTTGTGTGGAAAGACATTTAGAGCAGAATGCCTATTTTTTAATTTGTTCGCAAGCGTTCTTTTTTTGGGGAAGGGACACCGGCGATTCCTTTTTCAGCCCCAGACACAGGAGAATTAATGATCACAGTCATCATAGCTTCAGCATTTTTTGGACTTGGAGTAGCACTTTTTTATTACCTCAAAGTCTCCAGAATTCCACTCACACAGGGGATCGATAATCCGGAAGAAGCCTCAAAGCTTATTAAAATTCACGGTGCTATCGCTACAGGTGCCATGGCTTTTTTGAAAGCAGAGTACAAGTACATGGTTTACTTCATGGCAGGGTTTGCGATCGTCATTGCCCTGCTGATTGATGACCCCCATACTCCGGAAGTCAATGAAGGAATATATACCGCAATTTCATTTTTGCTGGGCTGCGTCATTTCGATTGTTTCAGGCTTTATCGGCATGCGGATTGCGACCATCGGGAATGCCCGTACCACCACGGCAGCAAAGAGTTCCATTGCAGAAGCTTTTAAAGTTGCGCTGAATTCCGGTGCAGTAATGGGCTTTGGTCTGGTCGGTCTGGGAGTACTTGGTCTGATCGTAATTTATCTGTTGCTTAAGTTCCTGTTGCCGGAGATTGAACCACACATTTTGATGGAAGTCCTGGCAGGTTTTGGTCTGGGCGGTTCTTCCATTGCACTTTTCGGACGTGTAAGCGGAGGTATCTTTACTAAAGCTGCAGACGTTGGTGCAGACCTTGTCGGCAAAGTTGAACAGGGTATTCCGGAAGATGATCCGCGGAATCCGGCAGTTATTGCAGATAACGTTGGAGACAATGTTGGTGATGTTGCCGGAATGGGTGCAGACTTGTTTGGTTCATTGGCAGAAAGCACCTGTGCAGCACTGGTGATTGGAGCCGTAGCATTTGCGACAAACCTGGAAGCACTGCTCTTTCCGATTCTCATTTCCGCTGTCGGTATTCCGGCCAGTTTATTGACTATGTTCAGCGCACGTGTCAGCGAAGAAAAAGACGTGGCTCCAGTTTTAAAAAGACTCTTGATCATTTCCACAGTTCTGAGTGCAATCGCCGTCTTTTTTGTCACGATGTGGGCACTCCCGGAATCTTTTGAAATCGGCGGTCAGCTTTACACCAACATGGGTATTTATTTCTGTTTCTTGAGCGGTTCAATCGCCGGTTTACTGGTGGGACTGCTGACTGAATACTACACCTCCCACGATTTTAAACCGGTACGTGAAGTTGCCAAAGCCTCTGAAACCGGAGCGGCAACAAACATTATTTTCGGACTGGCCCTTGGATATCACAGTGCTACCGGTTCCATTTTACTGTTAGCAGCAAGTATCTACGCATC
>Ga0207913_1000019_pt1 | contig 51109 bp, 45 predicted proteins | sample DeeseametaMP2913_FD_184168 | JGI IMG/M metagenome (GOLD analysis project Ga0207913, IMG submission 184168) | Marine microbial communities from the Deep Atlantic Ocean - MP2913 (SPAdes) | ecosystem: Environmental > Aquatic > Marine > Oceanic | place: West of Santa Cruz de la Palma, Atlantic Ocean...
TCATCTTGAAGTGTGCTGGTATGTACATATTTTACTTTTTATAGTTTTTTGTTGTTTTTCTAAATTAACTGCCTCAAGCTAATCCATCCATTTTAAAAATTCACGTAAAGACACCACTTCACCAACCACAATTATAGCAGGCGGTTCAAGTCCGTGTTTTTCAACATCTACCGCACAAGTCCCGAGCTTGGTTTCTAAAACACGCTGATCTGGTAAACTGGCCTGAGTTATTACTGCAACCGGTTCTTCTGTAGAACGACCGTTCCGCATCAGGCGAACTGCAATCTCACCAAGATATTTCATCGCCATATACATCACGATCACTGGTGATCCTTGTGCTATCGCATCCCAATTGTGCCTTTCAGGAAGTTCACCTGCCATTCCATGTCCAGTGATGAACGTGACTGCCGAATTAATATCACGATGCGTAAGAGGAATTCCAGCATAGGCTAGACCTCCTATTCCAGCCGAAATTCCCGGAATAATCCGGAAAGGAATTTTAGCATTAGCCAAACACAAAGCTTCCTCACCACCTCTCCCAAATACAAACGGGTCTCCTCCCTTGAGTCGTAAAACGCGCTTGCCCTGCTCTGCCAATTCCACCAGACGTAAAGAAATATCTCTTTGTTTTGCCGAAGGCTTGCCTCCACGTTTGCCGGCGTATTCAAGGTCGCAATCTCCTGAAACCAACTCTAGAATTCCTTTCCCAACCAGGGCATCATAAACCAGCACATCGGCCTGGCGAAGTGCATTTAAAGCATGAAGGGTGAGCAATCCTGGATCTCCGGGACCTGCTCCTGCTAACCAAACCCATCCCGGTTCAAACTTTGGCAAATCAAAAGGAAGTGATTGCATAAATTTTTTGCTCTGAAAAAAATTTCAAAATGCGTTACAGTCATAAAATTGTATCTTTTTCGCTTGTGACAGAATAACAGGATAAACAAGATTTTTACAGCTAAGATTCTATTGCGCCATGATTGATAAACCTTCCGGAGCGCTTCGGCGCGGCTGGACCACAGGAGCCTGTGCTAGTGCTGCTACCAAAGCAGCTTTTACTGCGCTAATCACTAGCGAATTTCCAACTTCTGTCAGCATTGTTTTACCCAAAGGTGAGCAGCCAGAATTTGAGTTGTTCAAGACAGAAAATGGAGATGATTTTTCTACTGCCAGTATTATCAAAGATGCTGGTGACGACCCGGACGTGACACATGGTGCTGAAATCAGCGTTACTGTAAGAAATGGAATTCCGGGATCAGGAGTAGTATTCAAGGCCGGTTCCGGAGTGGGTACAGTGACGAAAGCAGGACTTGCGCTGGAAATCGGAGAACCGGCAATCAATCCAGTTCCCCGGCAAATGATGTGCGCTGTTGTCTCCGAAATTGCTGAAACATTTAATCATTCCGGAGACATTGTACTGACGATTTCCGTTTCCGGTGGTGAAGAATTAGCTAAAAAAACGTGGAACCCACGACTCGGCATTTTAGGAGGAATTTCGATTTTGGGCACAACCGGCATTGTTATTCCTTATTCCTGTTCCGCCTGGATTCATTCTATTCATCGTGGAATTGATGTCGCTCGGGCAAACGGAATGCAGCACGTCGCCGGATGTACCGGTTCCACCAGCGAAAAATTAGTGCAAAACCATTACAGACTTCCGGACGAAGCCATGCTTGATATGGGAGATTTTGTGGGCGGCTTACTTAAGTATTTTCGAAAACATCCTTTGCCGAAACTCACTATCGGAGGTGGATTTGGGAAACTCACCAAGTTGGCACAAGGTCATCTTGATTTACACTCCGGACGCAGTCAGGTGGATTTTTTGCAGTTGGCAGAACAACTGAAAAGACTTGGTGCAAATGAAAAACTATGCGAGAAAACCAAAACTGCCAACACTGCGAATGAAGTCCTTAAACTGGCACAAAACGCAGGACTGCCGCTTGCGGATAGAATCGCAGAACAAGCCTGTATTGTTGTTCGAAAAGCGTTACGTAAAACAGAAACTCAAATCAATATTCTAGTGATTTCCAGAACATCCGGTGCAAAGCTCCAAGGGGAACTCGTTGGAGAGGCCGAAAACAATGCCTGAAAAACTCCTGATCCTGGGTGGGACACGTGAAGCCTACGAACTGGCTGAGCGCCTGGTTTCGCAATTTTCTCCGGAACAGTTGACTGTCATCAGTTCTCTGGCCGGAGTCACCGAACATCCGAGACAACCTGCAGGAGAAGTACGGATCGGAGGCTTTTCCGATACAACTGGTACGGGCGGTAAGTCTGGACTGCAAAATTATTTGCTGCAGGAAAAAATTTCGTTACTTGTCAATGCCACCCATCCCTATGCCGCACAAATCAGTGAAAATGCACTCGCGGCGGCAACGGAACTCCAAATACCCTTTTTGCGCATGACCCGCCTACCCTGGGTGAAACAACCCGGAGATCAGTGGATCGAGGTTCCGGATTTGGCAGCCGCCGCAGAATATTTAAAAACCGAATTTGAAATTTCGAACTCCGATTTATCAGGGGCCACAGTTTTTTTGACGACTGGTAATCGAGGTTTAGAGCTTTTTGAGCAGTGTAAAAGATGTAATTTTGTTGTGCGTACAGTGGATGTTCCGAAACTCAATAAATCCGCCTTCGTGATTTCCGCTTGGTCGGATGCGACTTTTTTGCAGGAGCGGGGACCATTCACTTTGGAAAACGAACTCAACCTGTTTCGCCAACATGCCATCACCCTGCTTGTCACCAAGAACAGCGGCGGTGATTCAACCTACGCAAAAATTGAAGCTGCAAGGAAAATGGGAATTCCTGTTTTGATTGTGGAAAGACCGCAGCTTAAACCATCAGATGTTTGCAGTACAGTTGCTGAGGTGATGAACTTTGTACTTAGACACAGCACAAAATGAAAAAATCAGGTTTTAAGCTTGGACTTTACAGTTAATTCATCAGATCAATATGTGAATTCAAAAATCTAATCCCGTACTTGTAAAACTCGAAATAGTGCCGGCAAAAGCAATAAATCGGCAATCAGGGCTGAAAAAATGGAGATAACAGCAAGAATGCTGAAACGTGAAACTCCAACGTGACTGACCATGATGAAGCAAACGAAAATGGTCATTAGTATCAGCGTGGTGAAAACAATCGCCTGTCCGACTTCGCTGAGAGTGGATTGGATTGCTTCGTTAATGCTTGCTCCGCGGAGCACTGATAGTCGGTAGTGCGTGATAAAATGAATAGTATCGTCCACTGCAACTCCTATGATAATCGGTGCTGTCAACAGAGTGGTAGTGTCCAATTTAAAACCAAACCAGCCCATCAGTCCAAATACGGTCAACATCGGGAATGTATTAGGCACAACTGCCACCAGTCCGAGTTTCAGTGATCCGAAAATACCCACCATAATCAACGAAATGATCATAAATGCCAATCCAAAACTGCGTATCTGAGACCAGCTGATTGCGTCAAAAATACGGGCCCAGGCACCGATACCACCAGTTACTGTCATCTTAAGCCCAGGATATTTTTCCTTTAGAGGAACGAGAATCCGTTCGACCTCGGGCTGGATAACTTTCAGAAGTTCAACCGATTTTTTCGATCCAATGGTTTTCAGTGAAACACTCATTCTCGCATTGCTGTAATCCAGTGAAACCATGCGTTCCAGATCTTCATAATCCCCTCCTTCAATAAGCACCAGCAATTGTGACACAAGATCCGGATCCTCGGGAATCGTATAGGCCTCCTCTCTGTTATCCATCAGCTTTCGATGAGTCTGCTTGAGCTGGTTGTTAAGCGTCCAGTTATGAGTCACCAGTTCCGGATAAACTGTCTGAAGCCATTGTTTAACTGATTCAAGTGTAAGAAGTACTTCTGGATCCCGGAAAGCTCCTTCGGTTTCAGTTTCAATCAGAATTTCCATGTTACTAACCCCAAGAAACTGCTCATCCATCAGATTGATAGTTTGGCGAACCGGTGATTCAGGCGAATAATATTCAGAAAAAACTGTATCAATTTCAATTCGTAAGATACCCAATATTAGCAAAATTCCGCTGGCAGCAAAAAAGAAAATCACGAATTTAGGGTAATTAAAACTCAGTTTATTAACCCCCTGCAGCAGGCCCTGTACAAAACTCAGAATCATGGTGACTTTAGGTTTTTTGGCGGTTATGGAAGGTCGCGGAGGGAACCAGTTCAACAGGACAGGAAGTAAAATAATTGTCAGCACGAAAGCAAAGATCACCCCGATACCTCCCAGCAGTCCCATCGTCTGTATCACCCGCAGCTTGATGAAAAAGAGAGACATGATACCGATGGCAGTAGTTATGCTGGTCAGCAGGCAGGCCAGCGCAGTTTTGCTGAAAACAGAACGCATTACTTCTCTGTGATGCTGTCCCTGCTGATGAAAAAACAGGTAGCCGGACATTACGTGTACCACGTCGGCAATTGCGGCAACGCTGACCAGTCCGAATGCAATGTAAAGTGAAAGATCGATGGGCCATCCTGTCCAGCCTGCCAGTCCTAGAATACCAACAATGCTTGACACAAACATAATGATCGGCCAGATCACCGCTCGTAGTGAACCCAGCAACAGATATGTCAGCAGAAGACTTAAGAGGAGTGAGATGACCAGTGCCCGCTGATATTCAACTCCCCAGACGTCGTTCTGATAGAATGCACCCCAGCTGGGATGCATGAACACGAGATCCTTGCGGAACCTTTCTTCACTCAGGAGGTTCCAGATCTGTTTTTCAAAATCTGCATATTCCTCCAGACCATGCTTTACAAACTGTGGCTTCTGTTCGTCTTGTTCTTCAATCTCGTTTTCGACAAATCCTTCCAGCAGGTCAAGCTCATCATCTACAAGCGGAATGGCATTTAAGTTAGTCCGCAGCACCAGCATTCCATACTTCATGTTTTCCGAAAAAAGAACACGCGGATACTCAGGTTCTTTGAGGGCCTGCCCCTGCAGTAACCTGCTCTGTTCCGGACTTTGAGGCAGGTTTTCACCAATGAAATCCCGGAAACGGATACTGTCTCCTTCAACTTCGATGTAGGTGGTATTGATCAGGGATTCCACTTCGGACAGAAGGCCAAATGAATTATCCGGATTGTCCGCGCCGTTGGTAGCTTCTTCATCAAGCACTTTATGGATGTTCTGCAGGGCACCCAGACTTCTTTCAGAAAAAAGATCTCCGTCGACGGGTCTGTAGGCCATGCCAAGAATAACTGTACCTCCAAAGAGCTCCCTTATTTTATCCTGAGAAATCTGAACAGGATCATCCTTAGCAAACATATCCTCATTAGCCCATGTGAAAGCGAATCGCGGAATCCCAGCCGCCAGAAAGGACATAAGGATCACGTACAACAGCAACACCCACCAGCGCCAGCGATGCAGCCGTTCCGGCAGAACTTCAAAAAAAAGATTGAGTTGGTGAATCAGGGAACTCATGCTCCAAGTTTTTGGAAGAGAGATGAAAACAAGTGAGTTGAGGAAAGTTTGATTACAAAGTTTCAGAAAGAAAAATTTAAAACAAACCGAAGTGAACACCAATAATTACCATCATTTTTTTACTGATTTTTTCTTTGGCCTTAACACGTGTACATGCTGCGGATCATAAAGAGCACTGTCACGAAAATTTTTTGCATCAAAAACTCGACCGACTAAAATCAGTGCGGTGCGGCTGATTTTGGATTTACGAAGTTTTTCTCGAATGTTGGCCAATGTTCCGTGAATGAACTGTTGATTCGGCCAGGTCACCCGATAGGCCACCACAACCGGACAATCCTTTCCGTAATGTGGAATCAGCTCATCCTGCACAAACTTGAGGTTGCGCACAGATAAGTGAATGACCAGGGTTGCCCCTATTGCGGCTAGTTTTGCCAGTTCTTCACCTTCAGGCATAGCTGAAGCGTGCATTGTGGTGCGGGTTGCAATGATTGTCTGACTTACTTCCGGCAAGGTCAATTCCTGTTTTAATTCGGCAGCCGCAGCCGCAAACGCAGGTACACCGGGTGTCACATCATACGGAATATCCAACTCGTCCAGCCTCCGCATTTGTTCGGCAGTGGCTCCATAAATTGACGGGTCGCCGGAATGCACACGTGCCACATCTTTTCCGGCCTCATGTGCTGTTTGTATTTCCGTAATGATTTCTTCCAAATTCAGCGGCGCCGTGTCGAGCACCAACGCACTCGCCGGAGCAAAAGCTACCACTTCTTCCGGAACCAGCGAGCCTGCATAAAGACATACCGGACATTTTGCGATTAAGTCTCGTCCGCGAATTGTGATTAAATCCGGCGCTCCCGGTCCTGCTCCAATAAAGTGTACGGTCATTCGATTTATGATTTACTGTTTTTAGTTTTTAGATTTTTGATCATATCCACGTGGAGTATAAATCTTGACTTCACCGTTTGGCAACTCTAATAGGCGGGTTTGACTTGATCCTACCAAAACCACTGTCAGCATATCAACCTGTGCTGGATCCAGGTTTTCCAACGAAACAACCTTAACTTTTTCTTCATCACGACCAAGGTTCCGGGCAAATATGACCGGTGTTTCCGCAGGTCGATGTTTCAACAAAATCTCCTGTGCCCGGACCAGTTGCGTAGTGCGGCGGCGTGAAACCGGATTATAAAAAGCAATCACAAAATCTCCTTCTGCAGCGGCGCGAATTCGGCGTTCAATCGTTTCCCACGGCGTGAGTAAATCTGAGAGAGAAATTGTGCAGAAATCATGTCCGAGCGGAGCACCAATCCGAGCGCTTGCTGCCTGCAAAGCAGAAATTCCAGGAGTGGCTTCAACATGAATCCGTTGCCATTCGGCGACAGAATTATCCTTGGCACAGGACTTTGCGGAGGCACCAGACTTTCCGGTTTCAAGCAATTCAAAAACCAGCGAAGACATTGCATAAATCCCAGGATCTCCGGATGAAATCAAAGCTACCGTTTTGCCTTGCGCTGCCAGTTTCAAAGCATGACGAACACGCACTTCTTCCTGGCCCAAATCAAAACGGTGCTGTTTTTGACCGTTGTGCAAATCAGAAATCAAGTCCAGATAGAGTCCATAACCAACCCAGTCAGTTGCCTTCCGGAGCATTTTTTCACTTTCCGGTAGCCGCCACTGCGGTGTTCCCGGACCTGTACCTACAATGAACAAAGTTCCCTGCGCCCGTCCAATCATTTGCGGATCCAAAAACTCAGCCGACTCTGCAATAGCGCAAGTGGCCCTCCCTGCACCGGACTTTCCGGAGGATTTGACTTTCGGTACCAGCAAGATTCCGGAATCGCCAACAGCCGCGAGTGCTGCACCTTCCGCCACTCCGTGACATCCAACTTCCTGAAAAACAATTTCTGAAGGATTCTTTAATTTCGGAGTTAGTGCTTCCAAAGTAGCCGCGTCAAAAAAACGAACGGAACATTCTAAATTTTTTGCTACAGCATGAACCGCCGGTTCATCTGCTTTGAGATCAAGCGAAACGACGACCGCCACTCTTTCCGGAGAAATATTATTTTCCTGTAGGGTGTTCCGGACCAGCGTAATCAATTCTTCCGGGTCCGTTCCACGCTCGCATCCCACACCAACCGCAATGTTCTTTACCGAAAAATCAGGTGCGATTTGAAAAACCAGATGTTCTGCATTTCCGGAAATTGGTTTTGCGGCCAGTGAAATCCGTAGCTTTGCATTCTCCGAAAAAGGCAACCGGCTATCCTGCAACCATTTGTAAAACCCCGGCATGTAATCCGGGGCTGCCGGTTTGTCTCCAGAAGACAACGAAACGTATTCCCCTGACAACAGTTCGGCAGTGAAATGCTTCACGTCTTCCGGATTGCTCAACACAAAACCTTCCGGAGGTTCGTCCAGTGCTATTTCAAAACGTAAATCGCCGGCAGTAGTGACGGCCGGAGATATTCCCAAAATATCCGCTATTTGATGCGCTAAGTCATTTGCTCCGTGATGTCCTCCCAGCAAAGGTACAACAGCACTTCCGTCCTCTGCCACTGCTATCAAAGGGGGCTCGTTGAGTTTGTTTTGTAAACATCCTGCCACTCCGCGAATCAAAACTGCTGAAGCACAAACACCGACAATTGCTACACCTTCGCTATACAAAGTCGACAGATGCTCCATCGCGTCAGTAAAAAAAACATCAGCTTCTGGTTCAGAACTTACCTGTGAAATACGATCTGCCTTTCCATGGAGTTCTGCACCAAGCTCTGCAGCTATTTTTTTTGCAACCGGAAAAGCACTGATTCCCAATAAAAATACTGCAATTTGCTGACTCATTAAACACCATTGCTTGAGGAACCCGTATTTTTGTGAACGAGAATCATTGAGAAATAGGGGACTTTTTGTGCTTCTAGATTTTCAATTGGAATGATTTGCTGATTATGCATGGTGGCATGTTCCACATATTGCGCACAATGCTCGAGTCTCAAGTGCCGAAGTACTCTCCGAATTTTAGGCAGGTGTCTTCCAACTTTCATAATTGCTGCAGAATCGGTGTCTAACAAACGCTGCTCAAGTTCTTTTTCTTCAAGAGGACCAGGCAATATAGTTAAAATTTCGTTGCGTGAAACAAGTGGTGTTTTTAATACAGCCGCACAAGCCATCGGTGAAGAAACTCCGGGAACAATTTCAGTCTTGAATCTTGTTGAAAGCCTCTCAAACAAATACATAAACGAACCATAAAAGAATGGGTCGCCTTCGCAAATCACGGCTACTGATTTTCCTGATTCCAGAGGAATTTCCAATATATTTGCTGCTTGATCGTAAGCTTGTTGTGCCGGAAAAGGAGAGACTGCAATCGGCAACCGAAGTGGAAACAAATCTGGATCATTGGTCAACAACGGACTTACAATTTGCAAAGCCAGCCCGTCACCAACTTCCGGAGCCGGATAAGCCAAAACATCGCATTCGTTGATCAGGCGGTGAGCTTTGAGGGTTAGCAGTTCCGGGTCTCCCGGCCCCACACCGATTCCGTAAAGGGTTCCTGGTTTATTTTTCACCACAGAGTCATAAAGAACACAGAGTATTTAAAGAATTCTTCTTCTAATTCCATTCTTCAAAAGAGGGACATTGAAATTGATCAGCAATCCCAACTTCCACCCTCCTAATTTCATATAAGTGAGTAATTGCGCTTCATGGACAGGCTCGATTAATGGGACAGCTTTAAGCTCAACTACAATCGTATTTGAAACCAAAAGGTCTCGCCTATACCCACAATCCAGTGGCTTCCCCTAGTATTCCAGAGGTAGCGGTAATTGTCTTTTAAATGAGATATTCCTTGTCTCCAACTCTCTACACAAACATTCTTCATATGCAGATTCCAGCAGTCCGGGACCAAGTATTTTATGAACTTCTATCGCTGAACCGAAAAATTTGTTCTGAAATTTTATTTAATTCCATCTCTGTGTTCTCTGTAACTCTGTGGTGGATTTAAATTAATAACCTTTAATAACAGCAAGTTGAATCACAGAACGCATCTCTTTCCAGCCCTGGAATTTTCCAATTTTTTCAGCACGAGAAATACTAAGTCGTGTTAAATCACCACTAGCACCGGACTTTCCGGCATTTTCATTTTGCCACTGCAACAATTTTTGTTCGCCTTCAAGCGTAACCGCATTGGCGACTAAGCGACCTCCGGGTTTGAGGGCAGACCAGCAGGTTTGCAGCAAATTCCCAGAGGAAAGACCTCCGCCAATGAAAACCGCGTCCGGCGCCGGTAAATCCACCAAAACTTCCGGTGCACTTCCGGAAATTATCTGCAGCATTGGCACGCCCAACTCTTGAGAGTTTTGTTCAATCAGTTTCAAACGAGACTTCGATTTTTCAATAGCAACTGCTCGACAGCGCGGATTGGTTCGCATCCATTCAATGGACACCGAGCCACAACCTGCCCCAACGTCCCACAAAAGATGATCAACAACCGGCATCAATTTAGATAAAGCGACCGCCCTAATTTCGCGCTTTGTCAGTTGACCGTCGTGTAAAAATATTTCGTCCGGAAGTCCCGGATTTCTACTGAGGACATTTGCGTTATTTTCAGGAATGCATTCGATGGCCATGGCGTTCAGTGCAGCACCTTCCGGATGATTCCATGAGTCAGCTTGTCCTGAAAATTGCCTCTCCTTCGTTCCTCCTAAATGCTCCAAAACTGTAATTTTACTTTTGCCAAAACCTCGTGCGCTAAGCAGTTCAGCGGCTTGTTTCGGACTTTCTTCACCCTTACTGAGGATAAGTAATTTTGCACCCGGCTGTACGAACGGATGCAGCATTTCCACCGGACGTCCGTGAATCGTCAGTGTTTCAACATCCGGAAGTGACCAACCAATTCGTGAACACATCAGCGAAAAAGTGGTCAACGCAGGCTTGATCCAGATTTCTTCAATCGGTAAATGCCGCAACAATTTGGCTGCAATTCCATAACACAACGGGTCCCCACTAGCCATGATCGCTACTTTTTGAGCGCTTGCAGAGTCCTCTGGTCGCCAACTGACGATTTTTGAAACTGCCTCGCGTATCGGTGAAGACCAAACGATACGTTCTCCTTCCCAGTCTTTCGGAAGCATCTTCAGATGACGCTCTCCGCCAAGCACGATTTCCGATTCATAGAGCAAGTCACGTGCATCGGCAGATAAATCGTCCCAGCCGTCTTCACCAATTCCAATTACACACAGCCATTTTTTTGAAATATCAGGCATTTTAACTCTGAATATTAATGTTATTAGCCACTGATATTTCAGCTTTCTTTGCTAAAGCATTAACCGCCGCCGCTGCCATTGCGCTGCCGCCGCGTCGTCCGGATAGTGTCAAAAAAGGCACGGCTCCCACGCATTGTTTTACGAGCAATTCTTTTGATTCCGCAGCACCGATAAAACCAACGGGGAATCCAAAAATAACAGCTGGAGGTTCTACTCCTTCTGCTAGTATTTCCAGCAACCGAAACAGAGTTGTTGGTGCATTGCCTACGGCTACAACTGCACCGGCAAGTTGTGGCCTCCAAAATTCCACTGCTGCCGCTGAGAGTGTTGTTTCCATTTTGTCTGCAAGTGGAGCACATTCCGGATGGTTATTCCAACATTTGACTTCGTTATTTGCAGACAGACGCGAACGAATAATTCCTTCTGCCACCATCCTGGAATCGCACAAAACAGGAGCGCCTTTAAGCAGTGCGGCATATCCTGCTTGTGCGGCGTCCGGAGTAAAAACCAGATCCTCCACAATATCCGGCATTCCGCAGGCATGAATTAAACGTACTGTGAGGTCAGCAATATCTTCCGGTAGTTTTGATAAATCCGCTTCCTTGAGGATTGTTGCAAATGATTGACGATAAATTTCTTTCGGATCTCGAAGATAATCCCCTGTCATTCGGCCCCAGACTTTCCAGATTTTTCTTCCAAAGTTACAGGACCCAAAGGATGATCTGCATGTGGGTATGGATGGTGTCCATGGTTGTGGTTATGATCGTGTGAATGTTCGTGAACATGAGAATGTGCATCCTCGACCGCATCTGAGCTTTCGTCCGTCCCTGTTCCAACTCCTTCAACGTGGTGATGATGACTTTCCTGGCGCAGACCAACTTCATTTTCAAAACCCAAAAACTGCTCACGGTATTTGCAAAGCTGGCAGTTCATGTTGTTTTCACCATTTCTGATTTCTTCAACCCGCTCCGCAAATGCGTCCAAAACCAGCGGATGATCGTTAAGATAAGAAGCTTTGATGAATTCTATTTCCGGATGTTTGGCTGCCACAATGTCAGTGTAATGGTAAATGCGTTGAACGAGAATTCCGGTAAACAAAAAATACGGGAAAACTACTATCCGTTTGTAACCCAAACGGGTCGCGTGTTCCAGTCCCGGCTCCACCAAGGGAAAAGTCACTCCGGAATAAGCCGTTTCCGCCCATCCAAGTCCAAGTCCTTCCCAAAGCATCCGGGTCACTTTTGCCACATTAGAATTTGCGTCCGGATCAGAAGCGCCGCGTCCAACCACGACCAACAAAGTATCCTCACGAGAAACTCCGTCTCCGGCTTTCTGCAAAGCATCTTCAACACGTTCGCCGGCTGCGCGAATCAGTTTGAGATCGATTCCCAATTCCCTCGCATACGAAATTTCCAATTCCGGATTTTGTGTTTGGTAGGCGTTTAATACGGAAGGTATATCGTTTTTTGCGTGACCTGCAGCAAACAACATTCCGGGAACAGCCAAAACCTTGCGGATGCCTTTGGCCCTCAACGCATCCAAACCTGTGCGAATCACAGGAGTTGCAAATTCCAAAAATCCCCAATCCGTTTCATATTGCGGCAGTCGTTCTTTAAGTCCCTGCGCGACCGCTTGAAATTCTTCAACTGCTCCTGTATCTCGACTTCCGTGTCCACAGACCATTACGCCGTATTGCTCTTTCATATCACTCAGTTAGTTTTGATAGTTTCGCAAAAGTCTGAAATCCACACAGACATTTCTACTTAGGTAACACTTTAATGATATTAGTAACATAGTCTATACCAGATTTCTAGTTTAGCTCGAAATGAAACGGTTTTAGGACTTTTTACAAAGATATCATTATCGGGTTAATCTATTAATACACCATCCTAACAGAATTGTGATTGAATGAGTGAAATTTGTCCAACCTGAAGGAAAAAAAATACTCCTGAATAAGTCAAACAAGGAGTGACAAATATTTTATTAGAATTTCCCTAACTGTCTTAATCCATCATAAACCACTACCGCCACCGATGAGCCAAGATTTAAACTTCGCACCCCTTTTTCCCACATTGGTAGAGTATAACAGCGCTCAGGGAAACGTTCCATCCATTCATCCGGCAGGCCGGAAGTTTCTTTACCAAAAAACAAGTAATCGCCTTCCTGTGGTCGAATTTTTGTGTAGGGCCGCTCATTATGGACAGAAAGGAAATGAAAGTTTTCCGGAACAAGTGTTGAAAAAAAATCTTCTGCATCAGGAAAATGGTCCCAGCTCACCCATTGCCAATAATCTAAACCGGCACGTTTGAGTTGTTTGTCGCTTAAATCAAACCCCAGTTTTCCCAGTAAAATCAAATGACATTTTGTGGCTGCGCACAGCCGCGCAATATTGCCTGTGTTGGGCGGAATTTGAGGTTCGTAGAGAACAATATTAAGAGGTGGATTTTTGTGAAGGCGCATCAGACTTTTATGGGATGAAGCAAAATAACTGCATTCTGAACTGCTTTTTACTGTTTATTCCAATGCAAGTTCAATCAGCCTGTCCAACAGTTCGGGGTAAGCTAATCCGGATGCATCCCAAAGTTTCGGGTACATGCTGATATTAGTGAATCCGGGCAGGGTATTGATTTCGTTAAGGATGAAGGTTTTGTCTTCACGAAGAAAGAAATCAACTCTGGCCATGCTGCGGCATTCAGTGAGCAGAAATGCCTCCACTGCAACCTTCCGGATTTGCATGGAAACGTCCGGATCAATTTCCACAGGAATGATTAACTCCGCACCATCTTCATCCACATACTTTGCTTCATAAGAATAGAACTCACGTAGCGGAACAATTTCACCTAACACCGCTGCAGCTTCCGGAGAATCGTTGCCCAACACAGAGCATTCAATTTCTCGTCCGTAAATTGCTTCTTCAACCATAACCTTGCGGTCTGCTGCAAAAGCTCTCTCTATAGCCTGCGTATATTCCTTTACGGTCCGGACCTTGGAAACGCCCAGCGAAGAGCCTTCCCGGCAAGGTTTTACAAATAGTGGCTCACCCAGTTCCTCCACTGCATCTGCAAAAGACAATTCATCCGGATTCCGAATAAGTTTGTAGCGCGCAACAGTGATTCCACGCTGCAACAGCAACCGTTTTGACACATCCTTGTCCATGCAAATTGCTGAACCATAAACATCCGCACCAACATACGGTTTACCAAGCAATTCCAGAAAGCCCTGCAATGCACCGTCTTCACCAAGTTTTCCGTGAGTGATTGGAAAAAACACATCAACATTAGCTAGCTCGTTTCCGGACTGTTCTGTTGATGCCAGGTTTTCGCCAGCGGAGTTTCCGGTTTGAGGAAGGAGGATCGGTAAATTTTTTCTGAACTTAACTTGACGAACATCATCGACATTGTCCAAAAATTCCGGAGTTTTTCCCAAAAACCAGGCACCACTTTTATCGATTCCAATTAAGAGTACATCATATTTGTCCCGGTCAAGAGCAGCTTGAATGTTATAGGCCGAAATTAATGATACTTCATGTTCACCACTGGTACCTCCACAAATCAGGCCGATTGTTAGTTTTTTGGACATAACTATGGTTCACTTAAAAAGTGTTTTTTGTCACCCCTGTTTTGATTCGGGATCCAAATCAATGATCAGATTGATCACAGTATTTAAAGTATCTAATCTGGATTCCTGGTCTTCACTCCGCTTCTCACGGAATGACAATGAATCGGAATAGAAAAATATTATTTATCAGCAAGTTCTAACTTCTCAGTTTGCTGAGCCGAAGCCTTGACCCTGATATGCAGTTCATCAAGTTGCTCTGTTTCAACTGCAGAGGGTGCATCAGTCATTAAGCAGCCGGCTTTTTGAGTTTTAGGAAATGCAATCACGTCACGTATCGAATCTGTTTTTAGCAAAAACATCATCATGCGATCAAACCCAAGAGCAATACCACCATGGGGCGGAGCACCATAAGAAAGTGCTTTCATCAGGAAACCGAATTTACTTTCAATTTCTTCATCAGTTAATTTCAGCAAACGGAATACTTTATTTTGAATATCCTCACGATGAATCCGAATACTTCCACCACCAATTTCAACTCCGTTCAATACCACATCATAGGCCCTTGAGCAGATTTTTTCAGGATCCTGCTCTCCGTATTTTTCCAAATCATCTATATCCGGCATAGTGAAAGGGTGGTGGCTGGAGGTAAAACTTTTTTCAGTTTCACTATACTCAAAGAGAGGAAAATCTGTAACCCAGACAAAACGATATTCGCTGTTGTTTATCAAGCCTCGACGTAGCGCAATTTCTTTTCGCAAATTACCGAGTGCATCATGAACAACTTTTGTGTTGTCGGCACAGAACAACACTAGATCTCCTACATTCAAACCGACTCTCTCTTCCAATGCCTCTTTTTGTTCGGAAGTGAAAAACTTACCGATAGGCGACTGCCAACCGTCCTGGTTGCGTTTGATCCAAGCCATACCTTTTGCTCCATAAATTTGAGCGAATTCTGTCAGGTCATCGAGATCTTTGCGTGAAAAATCTGCTCCGCCAGGAACACAAATAGCTTTTACAATCCCGCCCTTGTCCACCACCTGTTTGAAAACACGCAATTCACATTCAGAGGCAATGTCAGAAATATCTTTGAGCTTTAAATCAAAACGGATATCCGGAGCATCGGAACCATAGTTTTCCATCGACTCCTGATACGTCATGCGCTGGAAAGGCGTTTCGACTTTTACACTTATGGTTTCTTCAAACAGCTTAACCATCAAACCTTCTGTCAGCTTATATATCTCTTCCGGTTCAGTAAAACTCAATTCCAAATCAATTTGGGTGAATTCCGGTTGACGGTTTCCACGCAAATCCTCGTCACGAAAACAACGGGCAAGCTGCATGTAGCGGTCATAACCGCTGATCATCAGTAACTGCTTGAAAAGTTGCGGTGATTGCGGCAATGCGAAAAAAAGTCCGGGATTGACTCTTGAAGGCACCAGATAATCACGTGCGCCTTCCGGAGTAGATTTTGTCAGTATCGGAGTTTCAATCTCAAAAAAGCGCTGACTTGTGAAGTAATTCCGGACAATTTGTAAGGACTGCGAACGCAGCATTAAATTATTCTGCAAAGTGGAATCACGCAAATCAAGAAATCTGTAAGTGAGCCTTAATTTTTCATCCACATTTTCACGATTTTCCAGGACATAGGGTGGTGTTTCCGATTTGTTGAGAATCTCCAAAGTCTCCACCAAAATCTCAATTTCGCCAGTCGGCAATTTTGGATTTACGTTGCCTTCTATACGGTGTGCAACCTTTCCTTTTACAGCCAAAACAAACTCACCACGAATTGAATCTGCTAAAACATGTGAGGTTTCACTGATTTCCATTTTGAACACAATTTGGCTGATACCAGTGTAATCCCGTAAATCCACAAAAATCACTCCACCATGATCGCGCCGGGTTTGACACCAGCCCATTAATACGACCTCCTGGTCAACATTCTCTATCCTCAAATCACCACAATAATGTGTTCTTGTCCACTCCATTATTTTATTCATTTTATTTTAGAAAATTAATTTCGATTGAATCGTAAAAAGTTGTCATTCCCGCGAAAGGAGGAATCCAGAAACTTGTAAGTATTTGAAATAATGGATTCCCACTTCCGCGGGAATGACAAATAAATGTGTCATTTTTACTTTTTGCGAGTTCATCAATTTTATTCTGCGATTATCATCATAAATTCACCCGCAAATTTATATCCAGACATCGTTTTCCGCAGTTAGTTCGCCGCCGGAATCACCTGTATTCACCACACCTCTTGGTTCAACAAGTAGAATTTTACACTCGTCCTCAGCAACAGGTTTGTGTTCAACTTTTTTTGGAATAACAAACATTTCTCCAGCTTTCATTTCAACACTTCCATCACGAAACTCAATCTCCATTTCTCCTTCCAGCACTATAAATACCTCATCTGTATCGTCATGCTCATGCCAGACAAATTCTCCTTTTATTTTAACCAATTTGAATTGATAGTCGTTCATTTCGGCAATCACTCTTGGTTGCCATAGATCTGAAAATTTATTCAGTTTTTCTGAGAAATTGATCGATTGATAGTTCATCAAAAACTCCCTTTTATAAATAATTATTAATAGCTGCTAAGCGTTGGAATGTAGCATAACTGTATTTCAATCAACAGATTTTTCTCTATTTACAATAAACAATAATAGCAGGCTCAGAGTAGATTCAGGTAAATATTTTGACTTGGCCAAGAAAAAGTTAACCTTTTAATATCTCGGACTTAATACGTGAGTCGACTGACGAATCAACTTTAAGATAAGATTTGAATAACACCCTTGAATTCCGGAGCTAAAGTGCTTCTTTAAGATTGAAAACGGGGGAAATAAAAAATGGAAATTATGTGAAGAGGGGATTGTCTTTTTTGTATTAAGTTTTGTGTCGCCTTAATTCAAAACAGGAGTAAAGTGATCAGACCTGCATACGCATCACTTCTTCATATGCACTTACCAGTTTGTTGCGGATTTGCAGCATGAGGCGCATAGAGAGGTCCGCTTTTTCCAGGGCAAGCATGGTTCCATGAATATCTTTATTGTCTGTGACCAGCAACTCAACTTGTTTTGCTTCCGCGTTCAGTTGCTGCTGATTGACATCCTGCAGCAGTTTCTCAAACGTCCGGCTGATGCCGCTTTCAACAGACTGCTTTTGACTTTCAGCTTCGGTCTTCAGCCCCTGTAAAGCTGGTCCAACTGATGGTAAATTGATATTCATAAAGCCTCTAATCTAACATCTAATAAATCAAATTGAGCAATTATTTATTATTACTACGACGATCTACTCTAAACGTTTCGGCCCAAATCGAGGGCTGATTGTGCCATATTTTTTGTGGCGTTAAAAGCAGCGGTATTTGCTTCATAGGAACGCGAAGCCTCCATCAGGCTCACCATTTCTTCCATTATGTTTACGTTAGGCATGGCCACATATCCTTCTTCATTTGCATCCGGATGTCCCGGTTCATAACGTAAAATCGGTGCTCTGTTGTCTTGTGAAATTCCCACCACCTTTACCTCGGTAGCAGTGTCCAGAGAACGTTGCTGTGAGCGCAGTTCTTCTTCAAATGTCCTGTCATTGGAAACTGCTGCAAGCGTAACTATACGACGACGATACGGCCCGCCTTGCGGAGTCCGTGTAGTACTGGCGTTAGCGATGTTTTCGGAAATAGTATTGACTCGCTGGCGCTGCGCTGTCATTCCGGAAACACTCACATTAAGAGAGGATTGAAAACTCATTATCGACCTTCTGTAATTGCGGTTTTGAGCATCCGGAACTGGTGAGTCAGCATCCGTATACTGGCATTGTACATCAATTGGTTTTCAGCCATTTTAGCCATTTCACGATCCAAATCTACCGTGTTTCCGTCAAAATCAGGAAAAGGAGAAGCGCTGTGAATTCGCTGTGCCTGAACCAGTTTCAGCGGCGGCGTGTTGCGTCCATCAAAATGCCTGGAATTTGTGGTTTTGAGCAAACCTGGTTCTTCGGCATGCAGTGCCTTTTCAAGACTTTTCTCAAATACCATATCCTCGGCTTTATAGCCGGGAGTGTCCTTGTTGGCAATGTTCGAAGTCAGCAAATCCTGTCGCTGTGTGCGAAAGTCCAGTGTCTTCTGAATCAATGTAAACAGATTATTTTCAAACATTCCTGACATGAAACCACTTATTTTTGGATAGTATTCAACTAATAATATTTATGATGAAGATGCAATCTCAGGGCCACTTTTAGAATGTATTTGATTGTTATAGCCAGAGTGATCTGCTTGCATTTTTTCTGATTCGGCTTAAGATAGACAAACAAAGTTTTAATCACGAGGAAAGATGGATAAAAAACGAGCACAAGTTTGGGGAAGTCACCTTAAAAAACCACCCAACGAGCAGAACATCCTTTTCTGCGCAGGACGGGATGTGCAGCCATTACCAATGGCAGATGAGTTGCTGCTGCCCTACGATATCTGGACCAACCGCGCACATTGCATAATGCTTCACAAGCAGGGACTGATACCATCAGCAAGCTTAAGCAGTATTTTGGCCGGACTTAACAAACTGGAAAAACTGGTTGCGGCAGGTAATTTTTCACTTGATCCAGCCAAAGAAGATGTTCACATCAACGTTGAAGCCTTTGTAACAGAAAATCAAGGGGCTGAAGCAGGCGGGCGGATGCACATCGGTCGCAGCCGCAATGATCAGTCGGCATGTGACATGCGGCTGTATTTACGCGCTGTGGGCTTAAGCTTGTTTGATTCTGTGAAAAATTTAGCAGCCTCATTGTTGGTACAGGCAGAAAAAAATACAGAAAGTGTAATGCCAGGATTTACTCATTACCAACCTGCGATGGTCACAACATGGGGTCACTGGATGTGTGCTTATGTTCAGGGACTTTGCCGTGACCTGGAACGGTTGGCATTTGCCATCTCACTAGTTAATCGGAATCCTTTGGGAGCAGCAGCAGCTTTTGGTACATCATGGCCCATTGACCGGCAACTCACAACTGAGCTTCTGGCTTTTGAAAAGATTGATACCAACACTCTGGACTGCATCGTTTCACGCTGGGAAAATGAAGCCCAACTGGCCCATGCAGGATCAATGCTGATGAATCACCTCAGTATTATGTCTCAGGATCTATTGTTTTTAAGTCATCCATATTCAGGATTGCTTCAGATTGATGATGACTATGTGACCGGTTCTTCGATCATGCCGCAAAAGAAGAACCCGGATTTCGCCGAAGTCATTAAATCAAAAGCAGCTCTAGCCCACGGATTTTTATCAAGCTTGCTTGGAATTCAAAAAGGTGGATTGAGCGGCTATAACCGTGACACGCAGGCCACTAAATATTTATTAATGGACCTTGTACGGGAGTGTGAAGCTGCACCAATCATTCTGCAGGGTGTCTTCGAAAGTTTGACAATCAATACCGAAAAAATGCGGGAACTGTGTGAAACCGACTTTATAAATTCTGTGGATATTGCAGATCATTTGGCACGGACTCTAAACCTGTCTTTTCGAGAGTGCTACCACCTACTGGCGAGGGCAGTAAAACTTTCTTCGCCGGAAACAAAAATCACAACTGCTGCATTGAAGAAAGCATTGGCAGAATCCGATCATCCAACAGAAATTGCAGAAGATCTGGCAGAATTACATGATCCTCAAAAAATTCTGAAACTCAGACAGCACCAGGGTAGTCCGTCCCCGGAGCAAACCAGCCTGCAAATTGAAGAACTTTCTGCAGAACTGAATTCACTGCCTGCTCCGCTTGTTGATCTGCAAAACAATATTATTGCTGCACAGGAGAACTGCCAAAATTATGGGGTCTGATGGTTTAAAAATTGGCGTGATTGGTGCTGGTGCATGGGGGACAGCCCTGGCGCGGATGCTTGCCAGCAGCGGCAACTCCGTTCAACTCTGGTGCCGCGAACCTGAAACTGCAAAAAACATCCTCCAGAAACACGTCAACACCTCTTTTTTACCGGATATTCTACTTCCGGAATCACTTGGAGCCAGCACTGATTTGCTTGAAATCGTCCGGAATTCCCGTATTCTCGCCGCTGCACCTCCTTCGCACTTAACCCGCGAAATTGCCAAAAAAATACGTCCGGAGATCACTGCCGAACATATTTTGCTCATTCTTAGCAAAGGAATTGAACAGCATTCCCTGGCATTGATGAGTGAAATATTTGCGGAAGAACTCGACAACCTGCCGAAATTAGCAGTTCTTTCCGGCCCGACGTTTGCACGTGAAGTTGCTTTGGATTTGCCATCTGCCGCAGTGCTGGCCTGTGCAGACGAAACCGCAGGCAGTCTGCTTCAAAAGTGCTTTCATTCAGATCACTTCCGTATTTACCGCAGTACTGATCTTGTTGGCGTACAACTGGGTGGTTCCATTAAAAATGTGATTGCGATTGCTTCCGGAATTGCAGATGGAATGCAACTGGGACTGAATGCAAGGGCAGCCTTAATCTGCAGAGGCGTTGCAGAAATGTCCCGGCTCGGAACTGCAATGGGAGGATCTGCAGAAACATTTATGGGTATGTCCGGAATTGGAGATTTGGTTTTGACTGCAACCGGGAATCTTTCAAGGAACCATAATCTTGGAGAAAAACTGGGCCAGGGTTTTTCGCTGGAAGACTGTCTTCCATCAGGCGGTGCGGTGGCAGAAGGGGTTCGTAACGCGGTTTCGATTCAAGAATTGGCAGAGCGCCACAAAATTGAAATGCCAATCTGTAACGCAGTTTATCAAGTATTGCATCAAGGAGTTTCCTGTACTCAGGCCTTGCAAAAACTTCTGGAACGTGATCGTCCGGATGAAGAAATGTATGTCCCGGATTTAGCTACAATGCCAGATTGACAAACAAGTTTGAAAGTTAGATTGTTAAGACAGTATCCTAATTTGTTAATTTTTATAAAGCCATGAACAGTTTTTTTTCTACTAAAAACTGGAATAAATTCTTCCTCTATCTCTTATTCATTTGCAGCACTTTCAGCATTGCCGGTACTGATGCCTCAATCACAATCCTGTATTTAATGACCCTGATAAGCTGGATCTGGTACCGCCAAATGTCACAACTCAGGAATCCACTGTTATGGTCAATTTTATTTTTCATGGCTGCCGCAGTACTTTCCGGATTGCTGAATGCATACGAAACAGAGCACCTGATGGCTCTACGTACAAATTGGCGCTTGCTGCTGCCCTTATTGCTTGCGGTAATATTGGCTGATATTGATGAAGAACAGTTACTGTCGGTTTTCTTTGGATTTGTAATGTTAATCTCAATTTACGGCATCATTCAGTATTTTACCGGTGCAGACTGGCTGCGTCCTGAAGGGCAACAATTAACTACTCCTTTTTCGTCAGGAACTTCGACAGAAAGTCCCGTTTTTCACGGTAAAGGAAATTTCTCGCACCACCTGACGTATGGTGGTTTTTTACTACTTTGTTTTCCTTTGGTTTGTTCATTCATTTTTTGTAAAGGCTGGAGTCCATTTGCCCGTCTTGTAACGTCCATTATTGCAGTTGTGGTACTGCTTGGTATAGGAGCCTCACTTGGTCGGAGCATTTGGCTGGGAACTGCTGTCGCAATCACTATTCTACTTTTTCGACTTTCACCTAAACTTATGCTGGCCTTCAGCATTCTGGTTATCGCAGGTGGCACTTATTTTTACTCACAATTTAGTGAGCCTTCTTTTCAAAACCGCACACCAACAAATCGTATCGAAGCCCTGCAACAGCGCTTCATCAGTGGCTTCATGCCCCAATCTAACCAGGATCGTATTTTAATGTGGGAAGCAGGAATATCTGCGATACAGGATCATTTCTGGTTGGGAATCGGTTATGGAAATGACTCAGAAATCATGCCCGTTTACAGGGAAAAGATTTCAGAGCGTACAGGTCATCGATTCAACAACAGCGCCGGTACAGGGATCCATAACATCTATCTGCAAACTTGGATTAACTACGGCCTTTTCGGTTTTTTGGGATACCTTAGTATCTTGATTATATTTTTCTGGCAAAGCATCTTAACACTCTACCGAACCACTCCCTACAGCTTTGAAAATTCAATCCTCTGGGCTGGAATTGCAGGTGTAAGCGGATTCATGGTTGCCGGTTTTTTTGAAAACAATTTCCGGGACGGTGAAGTCCAGGCTATGCTCATGATACTGATAGGCTTGAACCTGCACCAAATTCAAAAAATGAAAGAACGGATATTTAGTCATTGAAAGCAAAACAGCAGGCACCTAAATATCGTTCCTCTGGCAAATGTCTCAGGGAAACTCTCTGCACGATCGTTGTGTAATCTCACAAAAAAACTTCCAAAATCTTCACTAGCCTTTTAGATTGAAATTCCCGCTGAAATGTATTAGATTTCACTACAATAAGATTGGTCTAATTTCGCCATAATTCCGTACATTCAATTCAAACCCGTCAGATCAAGTTGACTTGATATCTTGTATTGCAGACAAATATTTCTGATTTACCGGATAATAAGTTTTTTCCCGGAGTGACTGAAACGGAGGAATTTTAAAATAAGTAGAACCACCTAGTAGAACAGATGATCCAAAACGGAAATAACATCGAATCTCGACTTTGGGAAGCAGCCGACGAACTGCGCGCAAATTCTGAGTTAACATCCAATGAATACTCTGTTCCGGTATTGGGTTTGGTATTTTTGCGCTATGCCGACCACAAGTTCCTGGCGGCAGCCAAGGAACTCGAGGGAGCCGGCAGCGGTCGGCGCACAATCGGCCCAGCTGACTATCAAGCCGAGGGTGTGCTTTATCTTCCGGAGGCGTCACGCTTTTCAAGTCTGATTCAGTTACCGGAAGGCACTTCGCCCAGAATGACAATATAATAGATACAAAAGTATCTTAACGGTTATTTTCCTTTTAATTAGCTACAAAACTCGCTTCAACCACAGTCAAACTCTCACTAAAATCTATGGGATTAATTATTATCTCTTTTTTTGCCTTTGTTTCCCTGGGCTTACCAGACGGACTCATGGGCGTGGCATGGCCTGGGATTCGTCACCAATTCCAACTGCCAGTTGATGCTTTAGGAATTATTCTTGTCTGCGGAACTGCAGGATACATGCTTTCAAGCTTTTTGAGTGGACTACTGATTCGACATTTAGGAATCGGTGGGCTGCTGAGTCTGAGTTGTGCTGCCATGGCTGGTACATTACTAGTTTATGCAGTTACTCCTCTCTGGTGGGTTTTCGTTATTTTTTCTGCAGTTGGAGGACTTGGTGCCGGTGCAATTGATGCCGGAATAAATACCTATATCGCCAAATACCACAGTACCAGAATGATGCAGTGGTTACACGCAAGTTTTGGCGTGGGAATTACCTCCGGTCCATTCATAATGACAATGGGAATAAACGCAACATCCCATTGGCAAAGCGGATATTTTGTTGTTTCAATGGCAATGGGAATTCTTTCCGTAATTTTTCTTTTTACTAAAGACATGTGGGAAGGTATTTCAGCCAGTAGTAGAGAAGAAGATCACGATGAGAATAATGCTTCCCTCAGTGAAACTATAAAATCAATTCAGGTACTCTTAAGTGTGGCATTGTTTTTTCTTTATACAGGTGTAGAATTGGGTTTAGGGCTTTGGATTTACTCACTTTTGACAGAATCCCGTGGAGTTGCTCCGGAAGTTGCTGGAATTGTAACCGGAGGTTACTGGGCAATGTTTACTGTCGGCCGTATTTTTGCGGGATGGTACGCTAAAATGATAGACATTCGCAAACTAATTTACTTGAGTATCTCACTGGCACTTTTCGGAGTAGCTCTGCTGCTGGCAGATTCCAGTCAAATAATAACAATTCTTGGAGTCACTTTGGCCGGTTTTGCGATCGCACCAATATTTCCCGGACTGGTTTCCAGCACAACAAGTCGTGTAGGGTTCCGGCATCAGGCCAATACAATTGGAATGCAGATTGCCGCAGCAGGTTTGGGGGTGGCTGTGGTTCCTTCAATTGCAGGTGTGCTGGCAAGAATCTTTGGACTTGAAGTAATACCACTTTATTTGTTGAGTACACTGGCACTGCTGTTATTGGTTTTTATCATTTCGAATAGTCATTCCGGTGAATATACACAGGATTGACTGAAAACTCTCAAACGTTTGGACTCTTCTGAAACTATGAAATTTATCAACATACAATATTGTAAAACAAAAATTGGTGAACTGATTTTAGGCTCCTTCGAAGGCAAACTTTGTTTGCTTGATTTTAGATACAGAAAAATGAGAAAATCCGTTGATGAAAGAATTAAAAAAGGACTAAATGCCAAATTTGTAGAAAATAACACGGAAATTATAGAAAGAATCCAGGCAGAGCTTGATGAATATTTTCATGGCAACAGAAAAGAGTTTGATGTCCCTCTACAAATGGTAGGAACGGATTTTCAAAAAAGTGTCTGGGAAGCTTTACTGAGAGTTCCTTTTGGAACTACGTCAACTTATTTGCAGTTGGCCAAAAATATAAAGAATGAAAAAGCGGTCAGAGCAGTTGCCGCTGCTAATGGCGCAAACTCGATGGCAATCATAATTCCCTGTCATCGTATAATTGGAAGTAATGGAGAGCTTGTCGGATATGCCGGCGGACTGCCGATTAAAAAACGATTGTTAAAGTTGGAGCAAATCACAACTCAATCTGGCACTAAATAATTTTAAAAAGAAATAAGGTCATATTGATACAGTTGACTAAGTTTACTTTATTTTCGGAGTTTTCATGAACAACATACCACAATCAATGAACTACATTCAGATCGAAAAACATGGGGATCCTGAAGTATTAAAACTGCATTCGATGCCGGTTCCGGAACCCGGCCCCGGTGAAGTACTGATTAAGGTCGCGGCGGCGGGAGTCAACCGTCCGGACGTGATGCAGCGCAAAGGGCTTTATCCACCGCCTCCCAGCGCAACCGATGTTCCCGGACTGGAGGTTTCCGGAACTGTAGTGAGTGTGGGTCAAAACGTCAGCGAGCCCCCCATCAATTCTGAAGTTTGTGCCCTCGTGACCTGCGGCGGTTATGCGGAATATTGTCTGGCGGCAGCCTCGATTTGCTTGCCGGTTCCGGAAAAAATTTCGCTAGTAAATGCCGCGGGAATTCCGGAAACCTTTTTCACCGTCTGGACAAATGTCTTTAAACGCGGACAACTCAAAGCCGGAGAAAGTCTGTTGGTACACGGCGGTAGCAGTGGAATAGGAACAACTGCCATTCAACTCGGAAAAGCCTTTGGGGCAACTGTTTACACCACTGCAGGAACTTCGGATAAATGTGAGTTTTGTAATAATCTTGGTGCCGATGCTGCCATCAATTACATAGAACAGGATTTCTCCGAAGAAATCAAACGCTTGACTGAAGGAAAAGGCGTAAATGTGATCCTAGACATGGTTGGCGGTCCATACTTTCCAAAAAACATCGGGTTGCTGGCCGACGAAGGGCGGTTAGTGCAAATCGCTCTGATGCAGGGCAGCAAAGCAGAAGTTGATTTTCGCTCCTTACTGCTCAAACGTGTAACCTTGACCGGCTCCACCTTGCGTCCCCGCAGCGTTGAAGAAAAAACTAAAATCGCTCAGGCCCTGCAAAAAAACGTTTGGCCATTGCTGGAATCCGGAGCTATCCGACCGATCATCCATCAAACATTTCCGCTCAAACAAGCGTCAGAAGCACATCGCCTGATGGAAAGCAGTGCCCATATTGGAAAAATTTTACTTAAGCCTGCTGATTGACACCGATCAAAAAGTATTGTTCGCTGCGGAATATTTCCTGCTAAACTGCCGAAGTGAATATGTGCAAAATCCAAGTGTCTCAACAACTTAACTTGACAAAACTAACTCATTTCTGAAACACTGCGGTTTCAACTTTTTTCTATTCTTCTCAAAAGGAGGCTTTATGGATGAGAATGCTAAAAAAACCACATTGCGGATGATTCCTTATGGACTTTACGTTATGACAGCCGAAGACAAAGATGGTCGAATTTCGGCTGCTACTGTGAACTGGGTCACACAGGCTTCGTTCAAACCGCCCCTGGTTGCTGTCGGTGTTAAAGCTGATTCCCAGATACATGACATTATTAAAACAGCCGGAAATTTTGCACTTAATGTTTTGGGCAAGGGACAACAGGGTGCGGCCTATGCGTTTTTCAAACCGGCTGAAAGAGACGGACAAAAAATAAGCGGCGAGCCATTTCATGCAGGAAGTACCGGAGCACCAGTTTTGGAGAACACACCTGCTTTCGTTGAATGCAGACTTGTAACAACTGTGGAGGAAGGAGACCATTCCATTTTTGTGGGAGAAGTCGTTGATGCAGGAGTAACCCAGGAACCGGAAGGTCGTGCAGATGAGGCAACTCTGTTGCTGAAGGACCTTGGTGAAAAGACTTTTTACGGCGGCTGATCGGGAAAATTCTATGACGATTGAAGTCCGGAACGTCTGCAAATCCTTCAAAGACGTTGATGCGGTTCTAAACGTCAATTTACGGGTTGAATCCGGAGAAGCGGTGGCCTTGCTTGGACCAAACGGTGCGGGCAAGACAACTTTGGTGGAGATGATAGAAGGCGTTCAAACTCCAGATTCCGGCGAAATATTGATCCTTGGAAAAACCTGGCAAAGTGATGAAAGTTTTTTGCGTCAGGAAATAGGCCTTGCCCTGCAGGAAACAAGGTTTCAGGACCGTTTGACAGTAGAAGAAACACTCTGGCTTTTTGCCAGTTTTTATCATCTTGAAAAGGAGCGTACAAACGAGGTTCTCAAGATCATTCAGCTCGAAAGTAAGCGCAAAACATGGGTTGTCCAGCTTTCCGGAGGACAACGGCAGCGGCTCGCCCTGGGTATTGCAATTCTATCCCGGCCCCGAATCCTCATTCTCGACGAACCTACAACCGGCCTTGATCCAAACGCCAGGCGTGATCTCTGGAAAATCCTCGAAGATTTTAAGGCAACTGGAACCACATTGATTCTCACCACACATTACATGGAGGAAGCAGAATTTCTCTGCGAACGAATCGTGATGATGGATCAGGGTAAAATTCTCGCAGAAGGTTCTTTAAGTCAATTGCTGGAAAAATTCAGCGAGGGGGATTTAATCGAATATGCGATTGATGGAACATTTCCAATTGAACGGGCAAAAGCTCTTTCCGGAGTTGTTAGCTCCCACTGGAAGGCAGAAAGTGGACAGGGACTTTTGACAGTAAAAAGTATTTCAGAAACATTGCCGGATTTTTTAGATTTGATAAAATTTTCTACAGCTTCTTTGACTTCCCTTGAGTGCCGCAGGCGTACTCTTGATGATTTGTTCCTGGCCATGAGCGGGAGGCATTTGGATGAATAAGATGCTTTTCAGGCTCGTTATTTCTCAATTCAAACTGTTCTTCAGGGAACCGGGAGTCGTGTTCTGGTCTTTTGGGTTTCCGGTTTTGATGGCCTGGATTTTGGGAATTGCCTTTGCTAACAAAGGTGAGATTGAGCGGAATATTGCAGTTGTTGCAGAAAATCCGGAAGAGGTTTACTTGGTTCCGGAATGGCTGCTTAATAAAACAGGAACTGCATCCACTAAGTATAGCAGAGAATCCGGACTTGAGTGGAAAGTAGGCGAGAACCATGGAGAACAGGCACACTTTCGTTTCCTTGTCATGTCAGAAGATGCAGCGATACTTGCTCTCAAAAGAGGACAAATTGCACTCTGGATCGAAGGCAGTCCGGAAAGAGATTTGCGTTTTCGCTTTGATCCAAACAATACAGATGCACGGCTGACTTATTTACTTTTAGAGTCAGCTTTCCGGAAGCAAAAATCTTTAAATCGAAAAACGGAAGTCCTGCCTTTGACCACAATCGGCATCCGCTATGTTGATTTTTTGATTCCGGGTTTGATGGCTATTTCCATCATGAATGCATGTTTGTGGGGAATCGGCTGGAATTTAATTGAGTTACGTATCAAAAAATTGCTGCGCCGGATGGTTGCCACTCCACTAAAGAAGTCAGTTTTCCTGCTCTCGCACGGTTTGAACCGCATGTTTATCAGTGCCGCAGAACTGCTTTTGCTTTACGTTTTTGCACACTTCTATTTTGATATTACAATTCAGGGGAGTCTGCTGGCGCTGTCTTTGATTTTTTTGAGTGGATACAGTGCTTTTGCCGGAATTGCCGTTCTCATTTCATCCCGAGCAGAAAATACGCAAAGCGGCAACGGCTTGATTAACAGCGTGACCCTGCCAATGTTCATCCTTTCCGGAATATTTTTCAGTTACCACAACTTCCCGGACTGGCTCATTCCTTATGTTGAGGTACTTCCATTAACGATACTAACCAATTCTTTACGTGGAGTAATAACGGAAGGAATCGGACTGGCTCAAGCCATCCAGCCGGCTATTGGCTTATTTGGGATAGGAGGTGTTTGTTTCGCGCTGGGTTTGAGATTATACCACTGGCATTAAGATGTGTAAGTGTTGAGTGTTGGGTTTTTCTTGAGGACCAAAGAGAGCACACTATAATTCAACACTCACACAATATGTCATTTGCTTTAAATATTCTGCAGTGCAATCCCGAATTTATGACGGATCATGCGCTGCAGCAGGCGGTCGTTTTCCAATCCTGCAAAACGGATTTCCGTTCTGATTATGTCACGAATCATCACCAGATCCTGTTCGGTCCTGCTCAACTCAATTTCATTATGCAGATTGTGATGCATCAAAGTTTCCAGCACATCCCGCCGTAAGCGGTTTTTGAGACGCTGGAGTTGCTGCTCCGTTATTCCGGTAAGGATACCCTCAATCTCAGACTGGTTGTGTCCCATCATTGAGAGCTTCAACCAGATGGAATACAGGTTCCCCCTGTTGTCTGCAGGAGGCTGCTGACCAAGTCCCGGAGGTACTCCAATCAACAAAGCTGCAAGTAAGACTACCAGAACCACCTTGGTTTTGAATGCCATTTTTCTCCTTTTTTCTATTACGATTTACGGCTTCAAAGAATGGATATTTTCCCGCACAAAATAATGGGAAACTCCGCCCTTCAACCTGTCATTTCGATAAACTAAGCCATCACAAACTGCGAAACCACACCATGCAGTACGCAGTTCTCCACAGGCGATTGTTCACAAAACCGGAACAATACGCTGTATTTGTTATGACAACAATTCATCTATTATTTACAAGAACATAAATCAGGACCACCCTGTGGACACACCACGCCCCATAGAGTTAAGCAGACGGAATCCCAGACAGAACTCTCCCTGCCATTCCAACGGAAAAGCAATCCAAACCTCATAGTTCGTTATCGACAGAACAGCCGGAAACTTTAAGATGAATATCGGGGAATATAAAAAGACAGGCGACACAGAAAGCGCCGCCCACATTATGCTGCTAACAAATTAGCGGTTGCTCTTGAGAATTGTTACCAGTCCGCCGTTGGGACCAGGAACTGCACCTTTGACAAGTACAATTGCTTCATCTGCAAGAATTTTAACAATCTTTAAGCCGAGTTGAGTTACTTTACTGTTGCCGTGTCGACCATGCATTTTTTTGCCTTTGAAAACACGGGCAGGGGTTGCACACTGTCCAATACTTCCTGTACCGCGGTGCCCACGGTGTCCATGACTGGCAGGTTGACCATGAAATCCATGACGTTTCATAACTCCGGTGAATCCTTTACCTTTTGAGTTGCCGGAAACAGTGATACTTTCTCCTTCAGAAAATAAGCTTACATCAAATACCTGTCCAACTTCTACTTCATCAATGTTCTCTACTTCAAATTCACGCAGGATGCGAGTTGGAGCCTGTGCCTTAAAATGCCCTTTGATTGGTTTATTTACTTTACGCTCCGGTATTTCTTCAAAACCGACTTGTACATGGTTGCAACCGTCTTTTTCCAGGGTCTTTTTTTGGACAACTGTCACAGGTCCGGATTGCAGAACGGTCACTGGAAGTGCAGTTCCGTCTTCTTCAAAAACCTGGGTCATGCCAATCTTGCGTGCTAATAGTCCATTCAACATGGAGTCCTCAATCTTAAAATTCTTTATTTTTTAAACGCTCATGCATAATCGGAGCGCTTTTTAATTAGTGAACATAGAATAATAAATGATTTATGAATGGAATACAAGTTTAATTTTATGAAGCATACATAATCCATTCATCCAGTGCCTGTTTCAAAAATGCAGTAATTATGAACATTTCACGAATTCACAATATAACAGAAAGTCAAGCCCCAAGGTTCAACGTATTGCGTTCTGTTCTGTCTGTCGATATAATTGATTTCAATATTAACAATACTCACATTTATCTGTATTTTTCAACTCAATGAAGTTGTTCATCACCAACAAACAGAAACTTCTGCTTGCCGGCCTGTTTATACTAGGGGTTTCGTGCATGGTTGGTGTTGCAGGATATATTTATCAAATTTACTATAGCCCCATCATGAGCAGTGCTCCGGATGGTAATTCGGTTATCTTGATCCCTCGAGGTTCCACCTTTGACAGCGTTACGGCACGTATCAGAAAAAAGGGACTCCTGCCCTATCCCAGACTTTACGACTATTTGGCGGAAAAATTAAAAGTACATTCCAGAATCCAGGCCGGAGAATTTAAAATTCAACACAATTGGAATACCTCTGAGTTGCTGCAGTATCTGATTTCCGGGAAAAGCATCCGGCATCGCATTACCATTCCGGAAGGTGAAAATTATCTACAAATTGCAGAGCGCCTGCAGCTTGCAGAAATTGCAGATAAAGACGTGATCCTGTCCCTGAAAGATGATCCGGAGTTATTAGCAAAAACTGGAATTCCGGACATGACCACTCTGGAAGGATTCTTGTTTCCGGAAACTTATTTTTTTTCGCGGGTAGATACAGAGCGACAAATTTTATCAGCAATGATTACACAATACCGGCGGGTTTTTAATGCTGATTTTCAGAAGCGTGCCAAAGAAATTGGAATGAGCGAGTATAAAGTTCTTACCCTGGCTTCTATTGTGGAAAAGGAAACTGGAGTTGATTCAGACCGACCAAAGATTGCTTCCGTTTTTCATAATCGACTCAAACGCAGAATGCGGCTCGACAGTGATCCAACAGTAATTTACGGACTGAGTGATTTTAACGGAAATTTGACTCGAAAGCATTTACGAAAACCAACTCCGTATAACACTTACACCAAATACGGATTGCCCCCTACTCCAATTTCGAATCCCGGTCGAGCATCACTGCAAAGTGTGCTTTATCCGGCAGACAAAAAGTTCCTTTATTTTGTCGGACGCGGGGATGGAAGCAGCAAATTTTCAAAAACACTGCGGGAACACAATAAGGCAGTTTTGTATTTTCAGAAAAACCGCAAGAACCGTCAGGCAATGCGTCGCAAAGCTAAAAAAGCTTCCTCAAAGAAATTATAGTCCCATGTCCTCAGCCCAGTCAATTCAACTTGGTGATTCCTCATTCATTCCGTTATTGAAAATGCCGCCTAAAACCAGCAGCAAATTTGCCCTGCTTGGTTACTATATCCGGCAGCACTTGTTTTATTATTCTCTGGGAGTGGTTGCTATTTTAGGTACCAACTGGATTGCTGTCAGTATACCGGAATATGTGCGTTTAAGTATTGATTTGTTAAATAATGATCTCAAGTCAAGGCAGGATTTATTGTGGGAATATATGTTTATCATGCTTGGATTAGCACTTGTAATGGTGGTGGTGCGGACACTTTCCAGGATTCTTTTTTTTAATCCCGGACGTGCCATAGAGTGTCAGATAAAAAATGACATGTTCAGAAAACTGATGGCTCTGCAAAAAAATTATTATGATAAAAATCCTTCAGGAAACATAATTTCCCGCATCAATAATGACATCACTGGAGTCCGTATGATTTGCGGATTCGGCCTCATGCAGGCCTTCAATATCATAACAGCGCTTTCAATGACGCCTTTTAAAATGTGGCAACTCTCACCAAATCTCACACTTTACTGCATCATTCCGATTATCATTGTTTTTACAGTAGTGCGCCTGGGTATGAATGTGCTGGTGCGTAATTTGAGGGCCCGTATGGAAAGCTTACAGCGTCTCTCCGGTTTTACAGTTTCATCTCTCTCGGCAATAGACCTGATTAAAAACCAGACAATGCGTGAATGGAGCACGGGGCGTTTTGAGAAAGAAAATCAGGACATGCTTCGACGTTCAATGAAAATTGCCTGGACCCGCTCTTTTGTGATGCCGATGTTAAGTAATTTAGAGCATTTTTTAAAACTCCTGGTATTGCTTGTTGGTGGAATCATGGTAATCGAAGAAGGCTTCACCATTGGTCAGTTAACTGCTTTTATTGCATATTCTGCATTATTGACATTTCCTTTGATGGGGTTGGGCTGGGTAACAACCATGTTCCAGCAGGGTCTGGTGGGACTGACCAGTATCCAGACTGTTTTGCAGCAGGACCTGCCTCGTGCAAACCTTATTTCACTTCCGGAGAAAAAACTTAAATCTCTTTTTGCAGAAGGAGGACTGAAAGTAAATAATTTAAGTTACCACTACCCGGAGAGCAAGAAAGATGTACTAAGGCACATAAATTTCTCCATCCATCCAGGCCAGGTAATTGGAGTACTGGGAAGAATTGGTTCTGGAAAATCGACCCTTGTCAACGGCTTGAATCGTTATTTGGACATGGGCAAGGGTTCCATCTATTTAGGAGACCAGGACCTCGCAACTCTCAGCGACAAAGATGTCCGTACCTGTATCAGAACTGTCACTCAGTTACCATTTTTATTTTCAGATACTGCAGAAAATAATATCAACTTTGCTCTGGAAAATGGGGATTCCGGTGACCGGGAATTGTTTCAGAAAATTTTGTACTCAGCAGCTCTTGACAAGGAAGTTGCACGTTTCCCAAAACAGGAAAAAACTGTGGTCGGCGAAAAAGGAATCATGCTTTCCGGTGGACAGAAACAAAGAATCAGCCTGGCACGGGCAATGATGAAACCTTGTGACCTGCTGATTTTAGACAATGTCCTTTCTGCAGTTGACTATGAAACAGAACGTCATCTGCTGAGAGAAATCCACAAACTCCTCAAACCGATTAATAATCAACTAGCCCTGGCAGGAAGCCTGCTTATCGTTTCCCATCGTGTTACATCGATGGAACATGCAGATTTGATTCTGGTTCTTGATGAAGGACAAATAGTGGATCAGGGACAGCATGCTGACCTGATTCAACGTCCAGGTTATTATCAACAAATGTGGGCACTGCAAAACGACCACAATTCCTGAACAGTGTTGAGAATACATCTCATTTCGAAACCCAACATCCAACTCTCAAAACTCGTACTTTCCTTTGCTCTCTCTCAAAAACGTTTCCAATCGACTCTGGGATAAGCAGATTCTCAAAGACATTTCCTGGTCCACAGAATTCGGACAAAGCTGGGCGATTCTAGGTCCAAACGGCGCTGGTAAATCAACTCTGATAAAAGTTGTACTGGGGCAAATTCCATATTGCGGCACCATCAAACGTCACCAGGAAATTGAGGATTTTGGCAAAATCGCACATGTTTCACTTGAGCAGCAAAAAATCTTGGTTGCCCGTGAAGAAAAAAAAGACCGCTACGAAGAATACAGCGGAAATGAAGAACATTTTTTAACCGGACAAGAAGTCATGGATCCGGAAGGGAAGCATCCGGAATCACTTCTCAAGATTGCAGAACAACTTGGACTTTCGTCCCTACTGGGAAACCCTTTGCGCTACTTTTCAAATGGTGAAACTCGTAAAACTTTGATTGGAAAAGCCCTGCTTTCTGAACCAAAATTGTTGATTCTTGATGAGCCTTTTGAAGGTTTGGACACAGAATCTGTTCTGTGGCTTAAAGGAGCACTTTCAGATCTAATTAAAAATGGATTAGCAGTCTGGTTAGTCAGTCACCGTTTTGAGGAATTAGTTCCGGAAATCACACATGTTCTTTGTTTGAAATCGGGAGAAATTTTTGCTCAAGGTTTGCGCTCGCAAGTTTTGATTACGGAAGTGATGGAGGGCCTTTATGAGAAAGCTGATCACAAAGAAACTAACTTAAAAACAAACGAAAACTCTGCAGAAATAAATGAAAACCTAATTCAAACTGACTTCTTTGAATCAGTACCTGAAAAAGACAGAAAGCACAGTCTTATCCGGATGTGGAACGTTAATGTTCACTATGGTGAAAAAGTGGTGCTGAAAAATTTTTACTGGTCGGTAGAACAGGGGGAAAACTGGAAAATTGTGGGTCCAAATGGATCCGGTAAATCGATCTTACTCAGTTTAATTTGCGGAGACAATCTACAAGCTTATGCAAATGAAATTTATCTTTTTGGGCGGCGTCGTGGTACGGGTGAAAGCATTTGGGACATCAAGCAGAAAATAGGATTTGTCTCCTCTGAGTTTCAGGTACGTTATCGGCAACCTGTTACTGCGTTGAAAGTGGTACTTTCAGGATTTTTTGATTCAATCGGTTATTATCAGCCAGCATCTGTAACACAAAAAGAAAGGGCACTCAGTTTGATGGAACTGCTGGAAATTACAAATCTTGCCGATCTTGACTTCACGCGTCTTTCGTATGGACAGCAACGACTTATCTTAATTGCAAGAGCAATGATAAAATCTCCACCTTTACTCATCCTTGATGAGCCCTGCCAGGGATTGGATCGTACAAACCGGAACCGCGTTTTAGAACTAGTTGACCTGGTTGGACAAAACACAACAACACTAATACTTTACGTAACGCACGCCGCAGCTGATCATTTAAACTGCCTGCAAAGAGAATTGTGCTTTGAGGCAACTCCCGAAGGCATTTTTCGCCCAATTGTTACATGAGTGTCTGCACATGGAATATCTCTGCTTCCCGATCAAAGGAGAGATGCAATGGCAAATCCTCCCACAAATGTGCCGATTGCACTGCCTAAATTTGCGAACATGACTACGAGTAAAATTCTGGTGATATTATTTTGCCAAAAACCTCTCAAATGTGTGATATCATCTGCAAGGCTTTCAAAATCCCGTACCTGAGGTTTACGTAGAAATGCTTCAACTAATCCTGCCACCCAACCTGCAGCAACAGCAGGATTGAGAGAAGTAAAGGGAGCTGCCACGAATGCAGTTGCAATTGTTATTGGATGGCCAAATGCAATCGCAGTTCCGAGCGCTGAAAGTGTGCCGTTGATCAAAAACCAGCGCTGAATCATTTCAATACTAACGTCCGTTTCAACAGTAAAAAATCCGTAAGCAACCAACCCTACAATCAGGGTTGGAATACCCCATTTGAGCCAGGTGCCAATTTTCCCGGGAGGAGGCACTGTCTCTAATTCAGCCAAATTATGTTCCCGCTCCAGTTCTGCCGTCAGTCCTTTTACATGTCCGGCTCCAACTACTGCCACAATCCTTTTGCCTTGAGCCAGTTTTATTTTTTCTGCCATAAACTGATCTCTTTCATCAATCAGAATACGTTTCATTTCAGGAGACTGTTCTGCCAGCATCTGCATTGCTTCAGAAAGTGCATCGCTTTCCTTGAGTTTTTCTATGTCTTCCTTGCTGATTTCTTCACGGACAAACAAACTGGCAAGAAGTTGACTCAAGACTTTCATTCTGCCCCAAAATGTCATCCCCCGCCAGGTACGCTGCAGGGTTATTTTAACATCCCTGTCTGCCAAAATCAGTTCCGCTCCAACCCGTTCTGCAGCATTTGCTGCTTCAAGCATTTCTGCACCAGGTTTTACTCCCAGCTGAGAACCCAAGCGTTTTTGGAAGGCAGTCATGATCAAATTTGCAAAAAGCAAAAAGGATTTACCTTCACGAACGACCTTATAAATGTCCATGTTTTTCCATTGATCTTTATCCAGCATCGCCTGATGTCGGGAAGAACAGAGTTCAATACAAACTGTGTCCGGCTTTTCCTGATCAATGACAGAGTTCACCTCATCCACACTTGATTGTGAAATGTGTGCAGTTCCGATAAGTAAGATTTGCTTTTCATCTAAGCTAATCTCATGTACATTGCCGGAGTAAGACATTTACTAAAATAAGTTTTAGGTTTTAGAATCAACAAAAGTCAATAAATAGACATTTAATTTTAAGCGAAACTAAACAAAGGCGCAAAATGTTTTTGCCATTTTTACCTCTGATTCTTGCTTCAGCAGGTTTAACCTTATTTTCCGGAGAGCTGGAACGAACAGAACCATGGTTGAATTTACCACTTGCCGTGAATCTGTCTCTCATTATTCTTTTCAGTTTTCTTCTGGCGCAAATGCCTCAATGGCTCCGGCAATTTAGCAAATTGAAGCGATTTCCAGAAGTCAGAAAAGGAAGCTATTCCTCAACAAAATTCTCCCGACCAAGAACCCTGATTTTGATTGGCTGGCTGGCTCTTGTTTATGGCGAACATTTAGATTTACGCATTGGTCATTTATTTAATAACATTACTGAAGCTGAATCGGTAAGTTTTGGTGTATTACTGCTGCTTTACTGGCTTGCTGACGCTGTTGCCGCAATTCCAGTTTATCAATGGAATGCTCATGGGCTTGAAGAAAAGATCAAAAAGTCTGTTCTGCACCTGCGCCTGCAGTTACCGGTGCTGGCTCTGATTATCATCCAGACAGTCTGGTTTTGGATTACCAGCAAGTTTCTTCTTTCCTTCACTTCAAACTGGAGTCTTATATTTGAATTGTTGTGCAGTTTAATCCTGATGGTGCTTGTTGCTCCAGTTGTTTTTGTGAAAAGCTGGGGGGCAAAAGCTATCGAAAACGGGAATGATTTTGAAGAAATCCGTAAAGAACTGGAAAATTCCCGGACACCGGTAACAGCAATTTTATCGTGGCCGGATTCGATAATGCCATACTCCACTGCAGGAGTAATTGGCTTCGTGCGTGGATTCCGCTATTTACTGATCAGCCCGCAACTGCTCAAATCACTTTCAGCAACGGAACTGCGAGCTGTAACTGCTCATGAAGCCGGACACTTACGGAAGCAGCATCTGCTTTTTTATCTGCTTGCATTTATATGTTTACTGGAGTTGTTTGCATTTGCAGGCAGTGCAAACTTATTGCTGACCTGGACAGGAGTTTTGGAGGTTTCAGGAATGCTGATGGGTGTTGCGTCTATTTTAAGCATTATATTGTTTATTCGTTTTGGTATCGGCTTTCTAAGCCAAAATTTTGAACGGCAGGCAGACTGCCACGCTTTTGAACGTCACGGAATTTCACCCATCTCAACTGCCCTCATGAAAGTTTCCCTGCTCAACGGAATCAATCCGGAACAGGACAACTGGCACCATTACGGAATTCAGCAGAGAATTGATTTTTTATCGATTTGTCTAAAAAAGCCGGAAATGCTACAAAAACATCACCGACGCGTGTTCCGGATTAAGTTGGTGTGCGCAGTATTGCTTGTAGGACTTCTTGGCGCAAATTATATGCTCAGTTCAGACACTTTAAAAATAAAGGTCCTTGCCTGGAAATTGGAACAGTCAGCAGATAATTGGCAACTGAAAGATGCTCCAATGCTGACAAAAATGGGTGACCTGCTTTATTTTCAAGATCAGAAAACTGAAGCAGAATTATGGTACCGCCGTGCGCTGGAGATGAATCCGGAGGAACCACACACACTGAATAACCTCGCCTGGCTTTTAACTGAAAAGCATAACAATGATAAGAAACGTCTCCGGGAAAGTATAGAGCTTGCTCAAAAAGCATCAACACTAAAACAGGCGGCATTTATCTGGGACACCTTGGCAGAAGCATATTTAATTAACGGAAAATACGAAGCTGCAGCTGATGCTGCACGCCAAGCCCTGAAGCTCGCAAAAGCTAAGATGGGGCTGACAGGGGACACAAATCCGGATTACTACCGGGAAAAACTTGAAAGAATTACGGGTCAATAGCAAAACTCGTCTTACTGTCCACCAACTGTTATATATGTTGAACTTATAAAAAATCAAAAATTAGAAACTTGTTTTTCATTCCTATGAATAAGGGAAGCTATTATTTAAGATGCATACGAGTTCCTGAATTACAGATATCGATGGGAAACACAATTTTTCAGGAAGTTGACACACTATAAAAATTAATCCTTAAATAATTATTAGGAAGACATGCAAACATTGAAAATAAATGGGAAAAAATATCAAATAGATGTGGAAGCCGAGATGCCCCTGCTTTGGGTTTTGCGTGACGATCTGGGTTTGACTGGAACTAAATTTGGCTGCGGCATAGGAGAATGTGGAGCCTGTACAGTACATATCAACGGACAAGCAGTACGCTCGTGTAGTTTCCCGGTTGCTGCAGCGGTGGGCACCAAAATTACAACTATAGAAGGGCTTTCCCACCACAATAAACATCCGGTGCAACAAGCATGGCTTGAAGAACAAGTTCCGCAATGCGGCTATTGTCAGTCCGGACAAATAATGGCCACTGCGGCATTGTTGGCAAAAAATCCAAAACCGACTGCTGAGGAAGTTGAGGATAATATCACAAATTTGTGTCGTTGCGGGACTTATGTCCGGGTGCGGCGGGGAATTAGCCGCTCTGCAGAACTGATGCGGAAGCAACGAGTTTGAAATGAAAAAACAGTCTTTCAAGCGTCGAACTTTCATAAAAACTTCCACTTTTGCCGGGGCAGGTTTGGCACTTGGATTTACTTTTGTTCCCTTGGTGAATTCAGCAACTGGTGGTCGAGTTTCGGTTTCAGGAGAAAAAGGTGCGGAACTAGGACTGTGGATTCGGATTGCGCCGGATGGAACCATTACACTGATTGCTCCCAGCTCTGAAATGGGGCAAGGGGTGAATACCTCACTCTCCATGATATTGGCAGAAGAGCTGGAAGCAGATTGGCAAAGTATAAAAACTGAAACTGCACCTGTTAATTCGGATTACAAAAATCCGGAACAGCCTATGCAACTCACCGGCGGCAGTAACAGTATTAAGGGATTCTGGGAACCACTACGTGAAGTTGGAGCGGCAGCACGGGAAATGCTAATAACGGCGGCGGCCCAAAAATGGGGTGTCAGCGTTGGGGCATGTAAGGCACAATCCGGATACATTATTCATCAAAAAAGTAGTCGAAAACTAGGTTATGGCGAATTAGTCGAAGCTGCCGGAAAACTGGATGTCCCTTCAGATCCAACACTAAAAGCTCCGGAAGAATATAGTTTGGTAGGCAAACCGGTTCCACGACTTGATCTTCCGGACAAGATCAACGGAACCGCCAAATTCGGAATTGATGTACGTTTGCCCGGAATGCTTTTTGCGACTGTCCGGCAATCTCCTGTTTTTGAAGGAACAGTGTTGTCTCACGACGAAACTGCAGCAAAAAGTATCCGCGGTGTGACAGCAGTTGTTTCAATTCCAAACGGAATTGCAGTAGTGGCAAATAATACCTGGCGGGCAAAAAAGGGTATGGAGGCACTGAATCCGCAATTTCAAGACGGGTTGACAAAGGGACTTGACTGTCAGAAGGTCCGTAAACAATTCCGTAAGGCACTTGATAACAAAGGAAAGGTTGAGCTTGATTCACCAAAAGTACTTGATTTGGAATATGAAGTCCCATACCTGGCTCATGCCACACTGGAACCGATGAACTGTACTGCATCTGTAACAGATAATTTTTGCGAAGTTTGGGCACCAACTCAAAATCAAGAAATGTCACTTGATGTCACAAAGGAAATCACAGGTTTCGATGAAGATCAAATCCGGATACACACCACCTTGCTCGGCGGCGGTTTTGGACGCCGCATTGAAATAGACTACGTGACACAAGCAGTTACAATTTCCAAAAATTTAGGAAAACCCGTACAGGTGATCTGGATGCGGGAAGAAGACATGCAACATGATTTTTACCGTCCTGCCAGCATGAGTCGTTTTCAAATCAGTCTGGGCAAAAATGGACTGCCGGAAAAATGGAAAAATCAATTAGCTGCACCATCGATTTTAAAAAGATATTTTGCTCCGCTGGGATGGTTTGGATTTGATCCAACTTCCACAGAAGGTGCGAAGGAACTGCCGTATGCAATTCCTGATTTTGATTTTGACTTTTCAATGGTTGACCCCGGAGTTCCAGTTGGATTTTGGCGTTCAGTGGGAAGTTCCCACAATGCATTCTATATAGAAAGTGCTATCGACGAAGCTTCTCATTTGGCTCAACATAATCCGTTTGAATACCGACGCAAACTTCTGGCAGAAAAACCCCGTTACCTGAATGTTTTGGAAAAAGTGGCGCAAGATGCCAAATGGGGACGGAGACTTCAGAAGGGACACGGATTGGGAATCGCAATTCATAAATCGTTCGGAAGCATTGTCGGAGCAGTGATTGAAATTTCCTCGAATACATCCGGAAGATTGGAATTGCACAACGTGTGGATCTCTGTTGACTGCGGGAAAGTTGTCAATCCGGATATAGTTCGGGCACAGATGGAAGGTGGATTTATTTTTGGACTTTCAGCGGCTGTTGGCGAAGAAATTACTTTAAAGGCCGGACGAGTGGAACAAAGTAATTTTCACGATTACTCCGTTTTACGGATGAAAAGCACTCCGGACATTTCTGTCAGCATCATCGAAAGTGGTGAAGACATAGGAGGTGTAGGAGAGCCCTCTGTTCCATTGGCCGCTCCTGCTTTAGCCAATGCCATTTTTTCTGCAACAGGAAAACGTTGTCGTTCATTGCCGTTTAACAAACATGGTGTTAAGTTCGTTTGACAATAAAACTGTCTGTACCCGAAAATACCAGCCATTACCGCAATACAAGCAAAATGCCGCATTTATTAATAAATTGGAAGAGTTTTTTCTGTGTGATCTTGATTTTTTTGTGCGTGGTTGAAACTGCATTTGCAGGAAAATGGAGGCTCAGAGCAAGGGAGCATTTTGATACTGTAACGCTAAAATACGGTAACCAGATTGAAAAAGAAACAACTTCCGGAATTGGTCCAACAATAAATTTTTGGTGGGAAGAGGCTTATGAGAACTCATTCGGACTGGCTCTTGGTTTGATGTACATCGATTTTGCAAGAGAATCTGAAAGCATCGGCAGAGGACAACGTATGGAACTCTGGAAGCTTGGATTTGAGGGCAAACATGATCCACTCCAGGGAGATGGAGGTCTTTTTTTGCGCTGGGGTATTTCAAAAAACCAGCTGAAAACCCAGGGATTTCTTGGCGAGTTAAAAGGAAATGGAGGATATTTAGGGATCGGCTGGGAGTTTCCTTTTGAAATTCTGGGGCTGGCTTTTGAGATTGCTCAAAGACAAATCAGCCTAAAAAATAATTTATTCATTAAGACCTCCAGTCCGTCAATAGGCGTGCACTTTTACAAGCACCTTTAAGCGAAGTAAAAATAATCAGATGATTCTCTAAACAGCAGTGCGGGAATTAATCCCGCACTTAATACCAGAATAATCCCAATTATAAGATCATGAAACAAATTCCCATAATGATCGTAGGAATTAGAGCAGCAATCAACAATTTTAAAGGATTTACACCATGCTCAAAAAAGCGTCCAAGAATAGACTGACCCGCGGGATTCGGTGCATTTGCAATCACTGTTAGTCCACCTCCGGTCACAGCACCAGCCACCACTGCATATTTTGAGGCTTCGGCTAAGTTCGGTACCAATGTAGCCAAATAAGTTATCGCTGCATTATCATTGAATGCAGTCAAGATCGTCGCAGTAAGCATAAGGGGAACTTCAGCCAGAGAGCCCAGAACTGGTGCAATCCACCAGGCCTGCAGTCCTCCGTGAATAATCAGACCGCCCAGGAAAAAACCAACCATGATCGGCCCCTTGAGTTCCACCTTGTTCTGATGCGTTGCAGTGAGCGACATAAACCCCAGAAAAAAGAGCAACCCAGGAATAAACAATGCTGGATAATGTGCAGTATAAACTGTCCAGGCTAAAAAACAAAGGTGAACCAGCGTAACCCACCATGGAATTGTAGTTTCTCTTTCAGCCCACATGGCTTCAAATTCGTCATGGCTCATTTGACCCGGTTTAAGTTTTTGCACTTCAGGTGTGTGGAATTCCCCGCTTGCTTCCTTTACTTCACCCTTACCCATTTTGGCAAACTGTCCACGAAAGACCATGAAGTAAAGCACATTAGATATTAAAATACCCAACGCCGCCTTCCAACCGAAGTTAGCCGCCATGAAACCCATGCTCCAATCCCATGTAGTTGCAACCATCAGAACTGGTGGTGCGGCAAAGTGAGTGAGCGTTCCACCTACTGAGACATTGACGAAGAGCAGACCAATCGTGGCATAGGCAAATCCTGAGGAAGGCCTGTGCTTGTAAAATTGGTTAGCCAATAAAAGAGCGGCAATCGTCATTGCAGCAGGTTCGGTGATAAAAGAACCAAGCAGGGGAGCAATCAGCAAAATCGAAAACCACCAGGCAGCTTTACTGTGTCCTCCTAAACCCGCAGCAAGACCCAGTAACTGTTCTGAAACCTTGACAACCGGTCTCGTTGAGGCAATTGCCATGATTACAACCACAAACATTGGCTCAATGAAAACTCGGTCGTAGACCATGTAATTCTTAAATGTAGTCCAATCGAAAAAACCGATTGTGACAAACAACAAGGCAATGACCCACATTCCAAACACAACTTCAACTTCTCCCAGAAAGTGAAAAAGCTCTGCTTTGAAAGGAATGTCATGCTTGATTTCTTCTTCAGAAGCACCAGCCGCTTTCATCCGCTCATCATGCTCTTCATGAATCTGGTGTGCTTTGGCCGTCAACTTGTTGGCCATGAATGTGTGCAGAATGGCAATCAGAAAAATCAATGATACAACTAAATTGAACGGATTTGCACTAATGCGATGGGATAGTATCTCAACAATACTTGCTCCTTCCGGATCCCGGAAGCCTTCAGATCCGTGAACCTGATCACACCTCTCCGCTAAAAAATTCGGGGAACCATAATCTTCAGAGTAGCAGCTCAGAGGCACAGGAAAGGGGGTTGAATTACTTCCTTTCGATGCATATAAAGCTGAACTGATTAAGCCCAATATTAAAACTGTTACGAATATTTTTGTAAATCTATGCATAGTCTTCTCCGTTAAAGGGTTTGCACATTTTAATTTAGTACTTGAAAAAGCTGAATCACTTTCCCATTTTGACAATTAAGAGAAATCTCGACAAATTATTTTTTCTGTAAAGTAAAGATCAACCATTTTCAACATCTCAAAGTGGAAAAATTTTTTTCCTGAAAGTTCTTTTACAGAAGTTATTGAAAAAATACAACATTTAATTAACTACAGATAAATCAGATTCCGCTCTGATAACTCCTGAAGAATGTGTTTCAAACTTCAAAATATTTAACCTGAGTGTTAGAGTCAGTCAGAGATTTCAACTTTGCTTTGATCCACTGACTGAGGATCGTGAACATCCTGCGGAATGGCCATAAAAGCCAGCCCCACAATGACCGTGGGAATGATTGCTCCCAATGCAAGCTTTGCAGGATTCACTCCACCGGGGAAAAACTTGGACAAAATGGATTGGCCTGCAGGATTAGGAGCGTTTGCAATCACCGTTAATCCCCCTCCAGTCACAGCTCCGGCAACTACTGCATATTTTGCTGAAATAGCAAAGTCCGGGACCAAAGTGCTCAAGTATGTAATTGCCGCATTATCATTGAATGCTGTCAGCACAGTAGCCATCAGCATCAGCGGTAAGTCACCCAGGGAGCCCAAAACAGGAGCAATCCACCAAGCCTGAACTCCACCGTGTGTTACCAAGCCCGCCAGGAAAAAACCTACCAGTAAAGGTGGTTTCAAATTGATATGGCTTTGATGTGCTTTGGTTGCCATTGCAAAACCAAGGAAGAATAAAAATCCACCTATGAAAAGCGGTGGATAGTGTGCATTCAAAACGGTCCAGCCCATGAAAAGAAGGTGTACTGCAGTGATCCATATTGGGATAGAATCTTCATGACGCTCTAAATCCTTTTCCATTTCTGCTTCTGCTTCAAAATCGGAAGCAAACTTGGAAAACTCTTTTTTAAACGCAAAATAATAAATTAAGTTTGAAATGAGAATTCCCAATAATGCTTTCCAGCCAAAGTTAAGGGTCATGAATGAAGATGTCCAGTCCCAGGGTGTTTTCACCATCAGTACAGGTGGGGCGGCAAAATTGGTAAGAGTACCACCGACCGAAATGTTGACAAAGAGGAGCCCGATAGTAGCGTAGGCTAGTTTACTGGAAGGTTTAAGTCGGTAAAACTGTTCAGCCAAAAGCATTGCGGCTATGGTCATAGCAGCCGGCTCTGTAATGAAAGAACCTAAGATTGGAGCCAAAGTTAAAATAGACAGCCACCACGCACCCGGGGAACTTTTTCCAATGGAGGCAAATTTCCCTAGAATCTGTTTAGCCAACTGCATTACCGGACGTGTTGCAGCCAAGGCCATAATGACCACTACAAACATTGGTTCAGTGTAATTTACTGTTTGTGCTATATAAATTTTGAAAGTGGACCAGTCATAAAACGAAATCGTTACTGCTGCCAAAACGATAACCCAAATTCCGAAAATTGCTTCCACCTCTCCAAAAAAATGCAGCATTTCAGCCATAACTGGAGGATCTTGTTCTATTTCTTCCTCGGATTTACCCGACTTTCTCATTTTTTCGGCATGAGTGAGTTCCATTTTTTTTGCAATGCCGGTGATTTTTATTGCAGCAAATGTATGCACAATAGCAAACAAAAAAATGAGTGATGCAAACAGATTGAACGGTGTATGTGTAATACGGTTCCCCAGAACAGCGAAAATATCTCCACTTTTAATCAAGTCTGCATCTCCATAAGAATCGAGTGGAATGGGGAATAGAGGTGAACTTCCAACGTCACCACCTGCAACGGCAATTACCGCTAATCCACCAATCATTATTAGTCCCAGCCAATATTTTCGAATCTGATTCATTAAACTAACCTGCAATTAGAAAAAATTTTGTACTTCACTGTTGAAAGCAAATGTATTGTTTTTTGATCCTGTCAAATTAAACAAGGAACGAGCAAATAACAAGCCACTAATTTGACGTGATTTTATTTGATAATTCTGCAATAATGCGTGATTGATTTCTCAACTTGAATACTTGTCTATTTAAATATGGCTAAAAAAAGAAAACAAAAAAAAACAGGGATGCTAAAGCGTCAAAAGGAAAAGCGTCAAAAGAAAATGATCCGGCGCCGCAAAGCAATGCCCAAGAAAAACTCTCAACAAGCAGGCTCTCCACAACAACTTGAACAACTCCTGAATACTTTACCCACGCTGGCATTTGAACCGGAACTGACGGATTTAAATATGGGTGAGGAGAAACTCCGTACATTGCTGGAAAGTGAACAAACAGAAATAGAAATAATATTGGAACTGCTGACTGAAGAGTTTATTGCAGATCTTGACCAGAGACTTGAACAGTTGGAATCAGCACATTCTGAAAAATCAATAAAATCTGTTTTGGCAAAAGCAACACGTCATCAAATTGCGAACAGTGACAAAATACCACACCTTTCTAACCCAGTACTAATTGCACTTTTCCTGAAAACACGTTCAGCAGTAGAAGGAGAAAAACTGGATCTAAACAGTTTGCCTGCAGCAATGGAAGAGTTTGATAAACGCAATCATGATTTTATTCAGGAGCTTACCAAACAAATGGAAGGTTCAGAAAAAGACGATTCTATTTTAGAAGCAGATGGAGAACTGCTGGATGAAGAAAAACCGGAAGAACGGACACCAGCAATCGAAACAGATGTTTATAATAAATTTATGGAACTAGTACCTGCTGAGAAACAAGAGCAGGTGGAAGAGGATTTGGAGGTTTTCCTGGTTGATTTTGAGCCACCACCCATTTCAGAATGGGACTCGGAGTTGATCAAAAATTTCCTGGAAAAATGGTTCCTGGAAAACGCTAACCCTCTGGAAGAAGATTTAGTGAGTATGCGGGAATCATTGTTGAGCCTGTTTAAATTCCTAGCAAAAGAGGATTTACTACCGGATGGTTTTCTGAATAACGTCTCCAAGAGTATACAAAATTCCTGAAGGACTTTTTCCGCCGGCAGGACAAATTGTTATCCGTGCTTGGATTCAAAAAAGAAAAAAATAAACTATGTCCAAACAGGAGATAATTGAACAAAGCAAAGAATCATCTCAAATATTGGTCTTGGATGATGAGCATAGTATCCGCTGGGTTCTGGAACGCACTTTATCACAAGCCGGCTATATTCCTCATCTGGCTGCGGACGTTCTGGAAGCAAGACCACTCCTCCAGAAACATCCGATCCGTCTCGCTTTTGTTGACATTAACCTGCCCGGAAAAGACGGTCTTTCATTCACCCGGGAAATTTTAAAAGAATTTCCGTCTCTGTTGACTATCGTCATGACCGGCCAGAGTACGATGTATAACACTGTTGAAGCAATGAAAGCCGGTGCTTTTGATTATGTGGCCAAGCCTTTTAACATTGATGAAATTGAAGAACTGGTAAAACGTGCGCTTCGAGTTCCGCTGAGTACTCCGGAAACTAAAAGAATAAAATCCGGGAAAAAAGCAGACGATTTACTGGCCGGTCAAAGCAAAGTGATGCGCGACCTGTATAAGGCAATCGGTCGAGTCGCAGCTACAGATTTGACAGTACTCATTCAAGGAGAAAGCGGAACAGGTAAGGAACTGATTGCACGTTCCATTCACCAGCATTCTTTACGCTCCAGTCAACCATTTGTTGCAATTAACTGTGCTGCGATTCCTTCAGAGTTGATGGAATCAGAATTATTCGGTCACGAAAAAGGTGCTTTTACTGGTGCAACCGAACGCAAGCGTGGTAAACTGGAACTTGCCAGTCAGGGAACGTTGTTTCTGGACGAGATTGGAGACATGCCGATGAGGCTCCAGAGTAAACTCTTGAGGGTCTTGCAGGAAAAACAATTTGAACGAGTTGGGGGGCACGAGCTAATCACGACAAATATGAGAGTGATTGCTGCCACGCACCAGAACCTGGAAGATTTGATAAAAAATTCAAACTTCCGGACTGACCTGTATTATCGGCTGAATGTTTTTCCGCTTAACATTGCTCCGTTGCGTGAACGACGGGAAGATATTCCGGTTTTAACTGAACATTTTCTGCAGAAGGGAAGCAAAGAAATGGCTGTCGGACGCAAAGCAGTAGAACCCGAAGTGATGCGTGTGTTTGCTCTTTATAACTGGCCGGGAAATATCCGTGAATTGGAAAATACTGTCAAGAGCTTGATGATAACCAATGTCACTGGCACAATAATGTTGGACTCTTTGCCAAAAAATTTGTTCAGGCCTCAGCCTGTAACAGATTCTGGAGAAAGTCTTGAAGAGGTTGCATCTTTAAAACTGGAAGGACTGGTTCGGGATGCAGTTGAATTCGACAGAGATTCACTGTTGGCGGAAGTACTGCCTCAGGTAGAACGGCCGCTGCTGAAATTACTCCTTGAACAAACTAACTGGAACCAGCAAAAATCAGCCAGAATTTTGGGAATTAACAGAAACACTTTACGTAAAAAAATCGAAACGCTGGGTCTGAGGAATCAAAGAGATATTGAAAAATGAAAACAGGAACCTCCGCAACAATGTTTCAAAGGGTTTATGATGTTATCCTGGAACGAAAAAATTACTCTCCGGATAATTCATATGTAGCCTCCTTGATGGACAAAGGTATAGATTCCATTTTGAAAAAAATCGGTGAGGAATCTGCCGAAGTAATTCTGGCTACAAAAAACGAGAACAGGAAAGAACAAATACACGAAATTACCGATCTCTGGTTTCACTTGCTCATCCTGATGGGATATCTGGGGATTACAATAGAAGATATTTCACAAGAACTGAAAAAACGGTTCGGTCAATCTGGCTTAGAAGAAAAAGTACAGCGTTAATCATTTAACAATCAACACATAGAAACAGCAATGCCTTCCGTATCAAAATCTAGTTCAATTTCAACAAAAATTGCTCAGTCAAAAATCGGGGCCGTGTTTCAGCCCTTCAAAGTTCAAGGAATTCAGTTCCGGAATCGTATCCTTGCACCGCCAACAGTGGACGATCACGCGGATGTACATGGCAAAGTAACACTGGCAATAATCAAACACTACCGTTCTTTAGCACGGCAGGGTGCAGGTACGATAATTGTGGAGTCTGCCTATGTGACAAAGCAGGGGCGAAGTCACGTCAACCAACTGGGAATTTCAGATGAAGAGCATCTTGAGGGTTTGGAAAAATTAGCCCAGGGTGTAAAAAAAGAGGGTGCCACTATCGGAATCCGTCTCAGTCACGCAGGTGCACAGACTTCTGAAAGTGCTTGTGGTGAACAGCCTGTGGGGCCTTCTGTGCTGAATTTTGGTCGGGATTTTGACATCAGCCGTGAATTCGATCAAGGTGATGTAGAAGAGATTGTACTCAATTTTGTGCATGCTGCTGAACGTGCAGAAGAAGTCGGTATGGATTTTGTTGAAATAAATGGAACTGAACAACAATTGCTGGATCAATGTTGTTGTATAAAACTTAACAATCGTGATGACGAATATGGTACAGCAAAGATTGAGAATCGTGTGCAACTGGCACTGGATGTAGTCAACTCTATCAAGAAACGTGAGTCGGTCAAAATTCCACTTAGTTATTACTTTTCCATCTTTGATAAAATTGATGATGGATTCAAGCCCAAAGATCTTAAAAAAATGTTGACATTACTGGAAAATGCAGGTGTAGATATTTTCCATCCACTCGCTATCCATGCAATGAATAAGTGTTTTGAAAACAAAGAACCTTTGTGCCACTGGTCAGCAAAGTATACTGACAAGCCAATGATAATTAATGGCAACATTAAATCACCGCAATTGCTCGAAGAAGCGGCAACACTCGGCTGCGCAGATTGGTTTGCGATGGATCAAAGTATTTTCGACCGCTTGCAGTGGTATCAATTTCTAAAAAGAAAAATTGATAAATAATATTCTGAGTAAACCAGAAAATGTCACGTTCAATTATCAAAACATCAAAGGCGCCTGCACCCGTAGGCCCTTATTCTCAAGCCGTAAGCTGCGGTAACATCCTGTATGTTTCCGGACAAATCCCACTTGATCCTGAGAGTGGAGAACTGGTTGGGAATTCGTTTGCAGAACAATGTCACCGGGTACTTTTAAATCTTAAAATAATTCTGGAAGCAGGAGGTTCGGGATTGGAACGTGTACTGAAAGTCACAATTTACATGAAAAATCTGGCTCAATTTGGTGAGTTAAATGAAATATACTCAGAATATTTTGATGTTTCTAAACCTGCACGGGCATGTGTAGAAGTAAGTAATTTACCAAAAGGAGCAGATGTTGAAATGGATGCAATTGCAGAAATTTCTTCTGTTAACTAATAATATTCAACAATAAAAAAATCAAACTGATGTCAGCATTAAATATAGCAATTGCCGGGTTCGGTACAATTGGCAGTGGTGTCGCACACGTTTTAGAACAACATAGCAAAGAACCTGATGCAACCATTAATCTCGTGGGAATTCTGGAAAGTGATACTAAGGGGAAATTTGCCAGGCCATGGTTCGAAAAAAGACCGGAATTGTTTTATGATAACCCGGATAAACTTCTTGCTGATTCACAGGTTAATGTAATTGTTGAGACCATAGGAGGAAGCGGATTTTCCCGTGAACTGGTCACAAAGGCCTTAAAGAACGGGAAACATGTCGTTACTGCAAATAAGGATTTGATTGCGGTTCACGGTGCTGAACTGATGGCAGTCGCGCGAGAAAACGGACGTCATTTGCTTTTTGAAGCGGCTGTGGCTGGAGCAATTCCTGTTTTGCGGTTACTTAAAGATTATCTGCAAGTACAGGATATTCAGGGTATCCGGGCAATTCTGAACGGTACAACAAACTACATTCTAAGTGAAATGGAATACAATGACCTTTCTTTTGAGACTGCACTTTCACAGGCTCAGAAATTGGGATTTGCAGAACAGGATCCGACAAACGATATCAAGGGAATTGATGCCCGTTACAAACTCGTAATTCTGACTTATTTAATTACTGGTCAGTGGTTTGCGCCTGAGCAAATCAATTTGGAGGGAATCGATCACTTGGAACTGGCTGATTTTGAATATGCTGAACGAATGGGCCGGAGCATTAAATTGATCGCAAATCTTCGCCTCAGTGATCAAGGAGTTCAGGTTTATGTTTTGCCGCTCATGATTGAAAAAGACGATATGCTGGCAAAAATAACCGGATCAACAAATGCAGTGACGCTTTCAGGGAAGTATGCAGATGACATCACCCTGATCGGCAAAGGTGCCGGCAGTCTACCGACTGCCTCGGCGATTGTTTCTGACCTGAACATAATTCAAAGACAACCTGAACCATTCCCTCCACCTCCTTCTAACAAGAAGTTAGAGATAGAATCAATGGAAAATATAAATTTTCGCCACACATTACGCTTTGAAGTTCGGGACCAGCCGGGAATATTCGGTCACTACGGCAGTATCTTTGAGCGGCATTCAATTAACATATATGCTTTGGAGCAGTTGCCGCAGTACCACCGTATTGGTAAAGAAGGCGATGAAACAGTAATTTTCACACTGACACTCCAGAACTGTAAAGAAGGATTGGTCCACAAAGCTCTCAAAGAAATTAACCAGGCAGACTACATGCTGAAACCCGTAGTACTCCTAAGGGAAATTGTCTGAAGTTTTAAGAATACTGTTCCACAGTAATCAACTGACAAAAAGCACTCGTTAATAAAAATATGTTCAAGTTTATCGGTACTTACCGTCTTTATATTTCCATCGTTGCTACCCTCATTGTTCTGTTTTTCCTAATGTATCAAACATATAACGAGCAAGGTACATCCAGGTTTCAAATGGCTGTACAAACCATAACATACCCCGTGCAGACCTC
>Ga0207913_1000020_pt1 | contig 50657 bp, 48 predicted proteins | sample DeeseametaMP2913_FD_184168 | JGI IMG/M metagenome (GOLD analysis project Ga0207913, IMG submission 184168) | Marine microbial communities from the Deep Atlantic Ocean - MP2913 (SPAdes) | ecosystem: Environmental > Aquatic > Marine > Oceanic | place: West of Santa Cruz de la Palma, Atlantic Ocean...
TTGGTCTAATTCCAACAATAGCACCTTATCTTTTGCCCTTGATTGTGCAACCTATAAATCAAGCCTATCCTCAACTGGAAATTATCTTACAGGAAGTTCAAACAGAAGTTATGTTGAAAAAACTGAGTGAAGGAACATTGGATGCAGGAATCTTAGCAGTTCCTCTAGAAATGAGAGGACTTGAAGAGATCATTCTATACACAGAACCATTTTATGTTGCTGCTAACAATCAGCACCCATTTGCTGCTAAATTATCTATCAAGATAGAGGATTTGCAGGATGAAACTCTATTATTACTGGAAGAAGGTCATTGCTTGAGAGGGCAGGTTATGGATGTTTGTTCACAAGCCATGACCAAAGAAAGAAAAGATTTCCAGGGTACAAGTCTGGAAACAATCAGACATATGGTATCTACTGGTATTGGAATTACCCTGATTCCACAAACTGCAATTGATTATAATAATCTAATTCAAAATGCTTCTATCAAATATATTCCGTTTAAAAACCCTGCGCCTGCCAGAAGAGTTGGATTATTATTTCGGAAAACTTCCAATAGAAAAGTGTGTTTTCAAAAATTAGCTGCTTCGATTCAAAGTATCATTCAAAAAGAATTTTTACTGGAAGAAACTGTAGAGGTTCTTCCAGTAAAATTGAACAGATAGAACTTAACCAAATATATGTACTGGAAAGTGCAGAGCGGTTCTCAGGTTTCCTCAAGTCCCCTCTTCATTATCAACTTCCCGGAACGTACCATTTCCACAAGCCCCATTGGCTCCAGCAGTTTTTCAAGGGCATCGATTTTTAAGGAATCCCCGGTCGTTTCAATCACAAGAGACTGATCCGTAATGTCTACTGTTTTTGCACGAAACACCTCTACAATCTGGAAAATTTCTGCACGCTGATCAGGCTTTGCCCTTACTTTAAATAATGCCATCTCCCGATCCACAATATCCGTAGAAGGGTGACTGGCGGCGTGAACAACATCAACTAATTTATTCAGTTGCCGCAGTATTTGGTCGTATGAGCTTGGTACACCTTGTACTACTACTGTAATTCTTGAAAAGTTGGTGTTGTGTGCCGGTGAAACGACCAGTGAGTCCACGTTGTAACCACGACGCGCAAATGTTTGAGCAATCCTGACAAGAACTCCGGGCTTATTACATACATAAATACTGATTGCAAATTTTTCTTCCATAAAAGCCTGATTGTGATTAATTATGACCGATTAGTAAGCAGGGCATCGATTAAAAGTATAATAATTAAACGGTAATGAAAGCTGATTTTTCACCTATTTCAGAGATCAAGTACTGCCAACGGGCTTTTTAAGTTTCTTGCTTGCCGGAGGTTCATCAATTAACATATCGCTGACAGCGGCTCCTGCAGGAATCATCGGAAAAACATTATCAGCTTTGACCACTTCTGCTTCAATAATACAGGGACCATCGTTATAGGCTAGAGCTTTTTTTAACACTTTTGTCACATCACCTGCACGCCTCAGATGAAAACCCTTGATTCCGTATGCTTCACCAATTTTGACAAAATCCGGATTACCTTCCATGTCTACTCCGCTTTCACGGTTATCAAAAAACAGCTGTTGCCATTGCCGAACCATGCCCAGATAGCTGTTGTTGATAATCAAAATTTTGAGCGGCAACTTGTTAATTGCAGCCGTTGCCAGCTCCGACATAGTCATTTGGAAACCGCCGTCACCCACAACAGCAACTACAAGATCTTCTGGGTTTCCAAGTTGCGCTCCAATAGCTGCGGGGAATCCGTATCCCATGGTTCCAGCTCCTCCGCTGGACAGCCATTGGCGTTCGCGGAGGGATTTGCAGAATTGGGCCGCCCACATCTGGTGTTGGCCGACATCCGTAGCAATAATAGCATTGGATCCGGTTAAACGGTCCAGTTCAGCTAAAACATGTTGTGCGCGCAAACCTCCACGCTTTGGATATTTTAAGGGGTGTTTCTTTTTCCAGTTCTCAATTTTCTTCAGCCACTCTTTGGTGTCAAGCGGCTTTACCAGAGGAATCAATTCATCCAGGACCAAAGCTGCATCTCCATTTACGCTGATGTCCGGTTGAATGATTTTTCCAAATTCAGCAGGATCGATGTCTATATGTATTTTTGTGGCGTTTGGACAAAATTCACTAACTTTGCCCGTAATGCGATCATCCCAGCGTGCGCCGATTGCCATAATCAGATCACACTCGATAACTGCCTTGTTGGCATAAGCTGTTCCGTGCATACCCAGCATTCCAACTGAAAGCTGGTGCATTTCAGAAATACTCCCTTTTCCAAGCAGAGTTGTGGTAACAGGAGCCCGAAGTTTTTCTGCCAGTTTTTTTACTTGTTTTCCTGCTGAGGAAATTACTGCACCAGCCCCAACATAAAGCAACGGGCGTTTTGATTTTGCCAGCAACTCAGAGATTTTTTTAATGCTGTTGGAGTTCCCACTTTTAGGTACTGAATAGCCCGGCAGATCCATCTTTGCGGAAAAATCTTCTGCCCATTCTTCAGAAACCACATCTTTGGGTAAGTCTACCAAAACGGGCCCGGGACGACCTGTTGAGGCAAGATGGAATGCTTCTTTAACAATTCTTGACAAGTCTTTTACATCCCTGACCAGATAACTGTGTTTGACTACAGGCATTGTTACACCAAACACATCGGCCTCCTGAAAAGCATCTTTACCCAAATTGGGCGTGATGGTTTGTCCTGTTAGAACCACAAGAGGTACTGAATCCATATGAGCAGTGAGTATACCAGTGACGGTGTTAGTCGCCCCGGGTCCGGAAGTCACCAAAACCACTCCGGTTTTTCCAGTAGCTTTCGCGTAACCGTCCGCCATGTGTGTTGCCCCTTGTTCGTGACGTACTAAAATTATTTTTATTTCCGGAGCATCTACAAGTGCATCAAAAATCGGCATACAAGCACCACCGGGATATCCGAAAATATACTCAACTCCTTGTTTCTTCAGGACTTCAACTAAAATTTGAGAACCGTTCAAGCGTTTTTTCATGTTCTTAGTTTAGACAAATGTATAGTTTAACCTAAAATATACCACTATTTTATTGCCGCCTCAAGTAAAAACGCAAACATTGTGAAAAAATATTAAATAATAATACCTTTGAATAAAAACAGTTGTCAATTATGACGATAAAAAGTGATTAAATGGCATTCGACTATAAATAAAAAGTCAACATTAAGAATATAATACAAAATAATAGTTGGTTTTAATAATAAAAAATTAATGATACACACAGGAAGCACAAAACATTTAGTATAAAAAACACCTTTGATAAACGAATTTTATTGATTATTTGGTAGTATTTGATACAAATAAGACTCGTATTATTTCTACAATGCATCGAAAAAAGAGGTTTTAATTTGTTCTCCAAGGACATTCAGACTAAAGTTGACAATCTGCTGAGTCGTTATCCCATCAAGCAAAATGCACTGATTCCAATTTTACTTCTGGCTCAGAATGAAAATGATGGTTGGTTGACGGAAGAGTGGATGCAGTACGTGGCAGAAATTTGCGAAGTGCCGCTTACTCATGTTGAAGGCGTGGTTACCTTTTACACTATGTTTCGTTTGAAACGTCCCGGGAAATTCCATTTGCAGGTTTGTACTTGCGTACCATGTTGCCTCGTTGGAGGAACAGAGTTGTTGGAACACACAGAAAAAAAACTAAACATTCACGCAGGACATACGACAGCTGATGGTGAATTCAGCATTGAAGAAATGGAGTGTATTGGAGCGTGCAGTTTTGCACCTGCGATCATTGTAAATGAGGACTATCATGAGCAGGTAACTCCGGACAAAATGAACAAATTGATTGATCAACTGAAACAGTAAAAATGCTAGAAGAAACCCTTGTTCTTTTTAAAAATATCAGAAATCCCAAATACGATAAATCCCTGGCCGGTTACAAAAAAACTGGTGGGTTTAAATCTTTGAAAAAAGTATTTGGCATGAAGCCGGAAGAAGTTGTGCAGGAAGTCAAAGAATCCGGAGTACGCGGACGGGGCGGAGCTGGATTCCCGACAGGTTTGAAATGGAGCTTCATGGCAAAAGGAACCGGTAAACCCAGTTATCTGGTTGCCAATGCTGATGAATCTGAACCGGGGACCTGTAAGGATCGCGAACTGATGCTAAAAGATCCTCACCTTTTTTTGGAAGGCCTGATGATTGGAAGTTATGCTGTTGGTTGTCATCATGCTTATGTCTATGTTCGTGGTGAATTTTTTCCAGCCATCAAGACCTTAAATGCTGCTGTTGATGAATTATATGCAGACGGGCTTCTTGGACACGACCCGCTGGGCAGCGGCTTTAATTTGGATATCACTATCCACACCGGCGCAGGTGCTTATATTTGCGGCGAGGAAACCGCACTGCTGGATTCATTGGAGGGCAAACGCGGACAGCCCAGAGTAAAACCTCCTTTCCCTGCAGTTTCAGGCTTCAACGGATGCCCAACGAGTGTAAACAATGTTGAAACATTGGCCTGTTTGCCCTTTATTTTTAGCGATGGTGGAGTGGAATCTTTCAAAAGTTTTGGTCCACAAAATAATTCAGGGACACATTTAGTGAGCTTGAGTGGTCATGTAAATAGTCCGGGAGTTTATGAGTTGCGGATGGATGTCAGTATGAAAGACATTATTTACGAAATCGGCGGAGGCATTCTGAATGGAAAGAAGCTTAAAGGTGTAATTCCCGGAGGCTCCTCTTCACCTGTCATGAAAGCCGATGAAATTGATGTGCTTTATAACTTTGATGATTTGGCAAAAATAGGGTCCATGATGGGGTCTGCGGCAATGATGGTCTTTGATGAAGACACTGATGTAGTGAAATTACTCCACCGCATTACCCGTTTTTACGCCCATGAATCCTGCGGACAGTGTACGCCCTGCCGCGAAGGAACTCACTGGTCTCGTCAAATTGTTCGTGATTTTCTCAATGGAAACGGAAGTGAAGAAAAATTGAAGCGTCTTGACCGAGTCGGCGGAAACATGTTGGGGACCACTCTTTGTGCTTTGGGGGATGCCGCCGCGTTGCCGATTCAAAGTTTTGTAAACAAATTTCCGGAGGAGTTCCGGAATTATTATGCCACTACTTAAACGAGTTTTCCATGCCTGTATTTCAAATTGATGGTGAGCCGGTTGAATATGAACCGGGCGAAAAAGTCCTTTCTGCCGCTTTACGTTGTGGAAAAATAATTCCTCATTATTGCTACCATCCCGGAATGTCTATAGTCGCCACCTGCCGAATGTGTCTAGTGGATGTGATCGATCTTGGAAATGGCAGACCTGCACCAAAACTCCAAACCGCTTGTTCTGTCGATGCCACGGAAGGCATGAAAATCGAAACTTTCAATCAAAAAGTTGAAGAGGGTCGGAAACTTGTTAACGAGTTTCTGTTGATTAATCATCCTCTCGATTGTCCGATCTGTGATCAGTCCGGAGAATGTACACTGCAGGATTATTCCTTTAAATATGGTTCCGGTAAATCGGAAATGGATTATTCTAAACGGGTTAACGGTTGGCGTGACATTGGTACTTTTGTAGCCCTTGAACGTAACCGTTGCATACAATGTTCTCGCTGTGACAGATTTACCAGGGAAATCACCGGTACCAACGAATTTGGAATGTTTAACCGTGGACATGAATTGGCCGTGGATACCTATACAGACAGACCGATGACGAATAAATTTCAGGGAAACATGGCGGACATTTGTCCGGTCGGCGCCATCACGGAAAAGGAGTTCCGCTTCAAGCGTCGCGTTTGGAAACTGAAAAAAAATCATTCCATTTGTACCGGCTGCTCTACGGGCTGCAATGTTACGATAGAACATGACCGTAACGAAGTGTTTCGACTCAAACCTCACGAAAACCAAAATGTCAATAAATGGTGGTTGTGTGATGAAGGTCGTTTGACTTACAGAAAAATGAATGAAAAAAAATCCAGAATAAATCAGCCTTTGGGACTAATTGGAGAGAATCTCGAAGGTATTTCATGGGAAAAAGCATACGGTGCAATTGCGGAACGAATCAGAGAGCTGAAGCCGCTTCCCCAGGAGGTTCTTGCACTTACCGACACTCATGCGAGCAACGAAGAATTATTTTTAATTCAAAAACTTCTGAAAGAAGGATTCTCTTCTGAAAACATCTTTTGTCCCTTTCCGACGTGGGAACAAAGTGAAAGTGATTTTTTCATCAACACCCTCATCACTACAGACAAAACTCCCAACCGGGCTGGAGCCCTGGCGCTTCATATCAAGGGAGACCAGAAGAACAAAAAACTTAAAAAAGTGATCGAAGGTGAATTGAAAGTAGTCTTCGTACTGGGCAACCCATTTGAAAACGAATTGGAGTTTAAGGAAATAATAAAGCGAACACAGCTGGTAATTCATATTGGAGTTTTCCACAATTCCTGGAGTGAAATGGCTGACGTTGTACTTCCCGGCCAGTTTTATTCAGAAAAAGAAGGAACCTATACCAACAAAAATCAGCGTGTTCAGTCAACTGAAATTGCCGTCAAGGCTTTACGCAGGACTCGCCCGGAGTGGCAGATTATTTCAGAATTATCGCAGGCTCTGGGGCACAAAAGTAGTTTCGAAAGTATTCCACAAGTTTTTAACGCAATGGCCCTGGAAGCAAAGGCATTTACCGGAATTAGTTTTGATAAAATTGGAGGCCTTGGAATTGAACTGACGAAAAATACAAAAGACCCTGGTAAAAAAGTTGTACCGGAAATGACAGCTATTTAATAGTCCACCATTATTCATGCCGTAATTTAAAAACTATGTTAACAATTTTTTACATTTTTGCTGTATTGAGCGTGCTGGGTGCGCTGGGTGTCCTTTTTTTACGGAATCCAATACACTGTGCGCTGTCCCTGGTGGGGACTTTTTTTTGTTTAGGAGCTATCTATGTAATGCTCAACGCAGAGTTTGTAGCAGTCATTCAGGTTTTGGTTTATGCTGGCGCAATCATGGTTCTTTTCCTCTTTGTGTTGATGCTGCTTTCCTCAAAGGACTCTGAACAGTATGTCAACAAATGGTCCGTGGGAAAAATTTTGGCTGGGCTTCTCTCATTGGGAATTTTTATTCAAATTGCCGGTCTATTCACAGCAAACGAATTACAGCTTGGATCGAAGGGGGAATATCCGCTTGAGGTTGTAGAAGAAGTTGGTTCGATTACTCTAATTGGACGCCTGCTTTTTACAGATTATATTTTGTCATTTGAAATAATAGCTATTCTCCTGCTAGTTGCGGTAATTGGGGCGGTTGTGATTGCAAAACGACGTTTTCAGTAAGTCTTTTTATGATTCCCATTGAACATATTTTATTGTTGAGTGCACTCCTTTTTATAATTGGGGTACTGGGTGTGATGCTGCGCCGCAACGTCATTGTGATATTTATGAGCATTGAACTGATGCTCAACGCAGTCAACTTGTCATTTGTGACTTTCGCCAGGAGCTTGGACTCAATGACCGGTGTTGTCTTTATCTTTTTTATCATTGTGGTTGCCGCTGCAGAAGCGGTGGTCGGCTTATCGATAATTCTTTCAATATTTCGAACACGAAAAACTCTGAATATTGATGAGTTTAATTTATTAAAGTGGTAGCTATGTCACAAATTTGGCTTGTACCGGCATTCCCCCTGCTGGGATTTATCCTAAACGGTTTTTTGGGAAAACGTTTTGGTACACGTTTTGTTACCTTTGTCGGTCCACTGGCAGTCGGAATGGCATTTGCCCAGTCGCTAGTTCTGTTTTTTCAGATGCTTGAGGCAGAGGGGAATGTTCTCAATGAACACCTTTATACCTGGATTGCCTCAGGAAATTTTGAAGCAGGAATAAATTTTACAGTCGATCAACTTTCAGGACTGTATTTACTCATAATCACCGGAGTCGGTTTTTTGATTCATGTATATTCTGTGGGATACATGAAAGGAGAGTCCGGCTACTACCGCTTTTTTGCCTACCTGAATTTATTTGTGTTTTTCATGCTGCTGCTGGTTCTCGGTGACAGCTTTTTGCTGATGTTCGTGGGCTGGGAAGGAGTTGGTCTTTGTTCCTATTTGTTGATAGGTTATTATTTCGAAAAAGATTCTGCCGCCGAAGCTGCCAAAAAAGCTTTCCTTTTCAATCGAGTCGGTGATTTTGGCGTGTTGTCAGCAGTAATGTTGATTTTCCTGTCATTTGGTTCCATCGAATTTGCCACAGTCAATGCAGAAGCTTCCACCCGCCTCACTGAAGGTGGAACATTGGTCACGGCAATTACTCTGCTGCTCTTTCTTGGAGCAACCGGAAAATCAGCGCAAATCCCTCTTTTCGTCTGGCTTCCAGACGCCATGGAAGGGCCTACTCCGGTTTCTGCGTTGATCCATGCGGCAACTATGGTAACTGCCGGCCTGTACATGGTTGCCCGCTTAAGTCACTTGTTTGTACTGGCTCCTTTTACAATGAACGTCATTGCTGTCGTTGGGGCAACCACTGCCATTTTGGCGGCAACCATCGCCATTACGCAAACTGATATCAAACGGGTCCTGGCTTATTCAACGGTCAGTCAGTTGGGTTACATGTTTCTGGCAATGGGAGTCGGAGCTTTTGGCGCAGGAGTTTTCCACGTAATGACACACGCTTTTTTTAAGGCACTACTTTTTTTGGGTTCCGGTTCCGTCATTCTGGCAATTCACCATGAGCAGGATATGCGGAAAATGGGTGCACTGAAAAACAAGTTGCCGATCACTTATGTAACCATGTTGTTGGGTACACTGGCTATTTCAGGGATCCCGTTTTTCTCCGGTTTTTTCAGCAAAGACGAAATTCTCTGGAAAGCCTTCAGTTCTCCATTTGGAAGCCCGTGGCTTTGGGGTATTGGATTTTTGACTGCCGGCATGACCGCATTTTATATGTTTAGGATGATCTATTTGACATTTCACGGGGATTCAAGGGTTGATTCACACGTTACTGAACATGTACGGGAGTCTCCTTTATCAATGACCTTACCACTGATGATTTTAGCGGCACTTGCAGTTATAGGTGGTTTTTTTGGGGTTCCACATGTGTTTCATGTTATTCCCAATGGAATAGAAGTTTACTTTCATGATTTCTTTGCAGAAATTCCAGCAGGTCATGGAAATGTTTCGACTGAGTGGACGCTGATGATTCTGTCTGTAGTATTTGCTCTTTTTGCCTGGTTTATGGCAAGTCGTTTGTATCATTCAGGATTTGAAATTGCTTCCGGATTGAGAAGCAAATGGGAATGGGCATATCAACTTTCTCTTAATAAATGGTATGTCGATGAATTGTATAATTCGTTAATCATTCAGCCGGGACGTTTACTATCGACCCACTTACTTTGGGGCCTGTTTGATCAAAACGTGATTGACCGGGCTGTCAACACAACCGGTGCAGTTGCACGTTCGGTTGGCAACACTATTCGCCCCCTCCAGAATGGATTGATACAGAATTATGCCCTCATTTTTACCCTTGGAACTTTCCTGATTCTATGGTATATGACGTAGAACTGCTTAATTGGAGTTTTACTTCTTCTGCTGGAAAGATAATCACTAGTAAAAACAAAGTCATGAAATATTTATTTGCTATTTTTGCTCTTGCTTCTTTTTCCATGTTCACTCAAGCCTCTGCCTTTGAGATTGGAGTTGTTGACCTGAACCAAGCTCTTAACCAGTCTGAACCTGGAATTCGTTCCAAAAATATACTGGAGCGTCGAGGACGTCAAAAGCAGCAGGAATTTAAACTTGAAGAGTCAGAACTCCGAAAACTTGCTGAGGACCTGCGGAACAATCCGTTGTTGACTCCCAAAGCCAAGGCAAATAAAGAACAGGAATTGATTGCACGACAGCAGCAACTGCGTGAAAAAGTTCGCTCCATTGAACAGGAAATGAGGCTGGAAGAACGACGCTTAACGGAAGTTATTTTCAAAGAACTCAAAACTGTGATCCGCAGTATTTCCATCAAAGAGAAACTTGATTTGGTTCTTGAAAAAAATGCTGCACAGGTAATTTTGTATATGAAGGAAGACACAACTGATCTTACTCAAAAAGTGATTGATGCATACAATGAACTAAAACAAGATGGAGGAAGTTGATGATGAATTTGGAGGAAATCAAGAATATTCTGCCGCACCGCTACCCTTTTTTACTGGTAGACCGGGTGCTGGAAGTTCGTGATGGAGAATACTGTAAAGCGCTGAAAAATGTTTCCGGAAACGAAGAAATTTTTCTGGGGCATTTCCCCCAACAGGCAGTACTGCCCGGTGTGATGATCATCGAAGCTTTGGCACAAACAGCCGGACTTGTAATCAATTCCGGAAAGGGAGAGACTGAAGCTGGTGCAATTGTTTTTTTTGCAGGAATAAATAATGCCAAATTTCGGGTTCCTGTTGTTCCTGGTGATCAGTTGATATTGGAAACAACTTTGAGCAATCAGCGTCGAAACTTTTGGGTCTTTGAAGGCAAAGCAAGTGTCGATGGCAAATTGGCGGCACAGGCAGAAATTAAATTAATGATGCAACCAACATGACAACTAAATTCAGCCCGGAAGAAGTACAAAAGATTGCCCGACTTTCTTCTTTGGAATTAACAGAAAAAGAAACGGAAGTTTTTGCAGAACAGTTTTCTGGGATTATGGAATACTTTGAATTGTTGAAAACTGCCGAAATTCCGGACGTTGTTACCAATGTAGATGAAAGCCATATAGGAGACAGCCGGAAAGATAAAATGGTAAAGTCACCAGTTTCTCCTGAACAGTTTAGTCCGTATCTTGAAGATGGATTTTTCAAAGTACCGAGGGTGATAGATCAGGAAAATTAAACATGACAGGAAAACAAAAAAGATATTTACGTGCATTGGCCCATCCGTTAAAACCGTTAGTGAATCTTGGCAAGCATGGACTTTCACCTGAAAACAAGCGAGAAATTGAAACCCTGCTGCTGGACCATGAATTGATTAAACTAAAAGTTCTTGACAGTTGCTCTTTATCAAAAAAAGAATGTGCCAATGCGGTGGGCAGAATTAAGGGTCTTGAAGTTGTGCAGGTTATTGGAAAAACACTTGTTCTTTTTAGTCCTCATCCAGATGACCCGGAAATAAAACTTCCTGCTGCATAATCTCCAGCTGAAACTATATTTGTAAAAAGTAATTTATATTTAATGACGGCTGTATTTCACAGGAAATGTGCAGTCCTAATACTTAAAACACTCCTCGCCGATCTGTCGAAAAATAATCTTTAGAGGTGTTTTTTGACTTTGTAGAAATAATTCATAGTTGCTCAACTCGTATGACCGACACCTTTTACATTACCACTCCAATATACTATGTAAACAGCCATCCACACATTGGTCATGCTTACACTACGATTGTGACTGATGTATTGACACGCTTTCGTAAACTGTTTGGTGATGACACTTATTTTTTAACCGGCACCGATGAGCATGGACAAAAAATAGTTGAATCTGCCGCCAAAGCTGATGTTGAGCCGCAAGCATTTGTGGACGAGATCAGCCGGGAATTTCGTGAAATGTGGCCGCATCTGCATATTGATTTTGATCAGTTTATTCGCACGACTGATCCTGAACACAAAGCCTGTGTTCAGCAAATCCTGCAAAAAATTTATGATCAGGGTGAAATTTATCTAAAAGAATACGAAGGTCTTTATTGCGTCGGTTGCGAACGTTTTTTGGACGAAGCAGAGTTGGAGGACGGAAATTGTCCGGACCATCAAACACCACCTGAATTTTATCAGGAACAAAATTATTTCTTCAAAATGAGTGCTTACCAGGATTGGCTGCTTGAAGAGTTGAAGCAAAATGAAAGCTGGATATATCCCGGACGTTACCGCAATGAGCTAATACAGTTTCTAAAAGCACCTCTTCAGGATTTGTGTATTTCCCGCCCTAAAAGCCGGTTAGCCTGGGGTATTGATCTACCTTTTGATAAAAACTTTGTCACCTATGTCTGGTTTGATGCGCTGCTTAATTATGCGAGCGCCTTAGGCTGGCCGGAAGGAGAAAAGTATACAAAGTATTGGCCGCATGTACACCACATAATAGGCAAGGACATTTTAAAAACGCATGGAATATACTGGCCGTGTATGCTCAAGGCCGCAGGTTTGCCTGTCTTTAAAAAACTTGTGGTTCACGGTCACTGGGTCGTAGGAGGCAGCAAGATGAGTAAATCTCTTGGTAATGTGGTTGATCCACTGGCCATGAAAGATCAACTTGGTGTGGATGCCCTACGTTATTTTTTATTGCGTGACATGAGTTTTGGTGAGGATTCAAATTTTACTGAAGATTTGGCTATCACACGTTACAACGGTGATTTAGCCAATAACTTTGGAAATTTACTCAACCGCTCGATAAGTATGAGCCGAAATAATTTTGAGGGCTGCGTACCTCCTTTGGGTGAAGTTGGAGAACTGGAAAAAGATCTCCGGAATTCGTTTAGCAAAGGAGTGGAAACGTGCCGGGAATACATTCTTGCTTTTCAGCCGCATCGTGCTCTGGAACACATAGCGTGGCTCAGCAGCCAGGTCAACAAATACATTGACAGCTGCAAGCCATGGAGCCTGGCAGGGCAACCGGAAGACAGGGAGCTCTTGGGAACTATCCTTTATACTGCACTGGATATGGCAAGAATCCTGGTTGGCTTGCTGGATCCAGTAATGCCGGAAAAGATGTGCGAGGCTCGTAAATCTCTCGGACTTGGTACAGGGGCAATTCCTTTTGAGAAACTTACTCCCGGAGTATTGGTAGCGGGAACGGAACTGCCGGAACCAACACCGTTGTTTCCAAAAATGAAAATTTCTGCCAAAAATGAATCTGTTGTAAAAGATCAACTGACAGAAATAATAGAAAGTAAGCCGGCGGAGAAGGGAAAAGAGTGGCTGGCTTTTGACGATTTTCAGAAAATGGAACTAAAAGTTGGCCATATCAGATCTTGTCGGAAGGTGGAAAAATCAAATAAGCTGCTCTGTTCTGAAGTCGATTTAGCAGAAGGACGTATGCGTTCTATAGTTTCCGGAGCAGCTGAATTCTACACTCCTGAAGAATTGACTGATCGGAGAGTTCTTGTCGTTGCAAACTTGAAACCGGTCAAATTGATGGGCGAAGTTTCTGAAGGCATGATTCTTTTTTCTGACGATAATGGAAAACTCGTTTTGATTGAAGCTCCGGAAGACGTGAATCCGGGTGTGACTGTACGTTAAAACAATTGAAATGTATTTACAATTTGCGATTTGTGTGGGACACTAATTTTGAGCTGAAGGATCTATTTTTTGTTGCTGATACGGTGCAACAATCGGGTTTTAACCTTTCCCTTTTTACTCCTGTATTAGCAGTATATTTTGAAAAGAGGGATAAAGGAAATCATAGACAAAAAACCGACTGTTCTCAAAAAACCTGAAACCTGTAAAACTATTTACTCTTATGACCATTGCATCAGGCTACCTGCCGATATTGATTATGATTGTGCTGGGAATCATTCTGGCAGGTGCGTTTAGCTGTATCGGCCTGTTTCTGGGACCAAAACTTAGAGGAGAAGTTAAGGAGACCCCCTTTGAATCAGGTTTGCTTAGAGATGGAATGGCAGGACATCGATATGATGTTAAATTTTATATGACTGCTTTGGTCTTTCTAATTTTTGACGTAGAGGTGGTATTTCTTTATCCCTGGGCAGTGCAGATTCGTGAATTAGGGTGGTTTGGTTTTGTGGCCAGCTCAGTCTTTTTGGGAATACTGATTCTTGGTTTGGCTTACGATTGGAAAAAAGGTGCGCTGGAATGGGAGTAATTCATTAAATTGTTTTTTCTTTAACCTCAAAATGCAGCTGTGACCAGCGTTAAAAGAATAATTTCGTGAAAAATGGGCAATATGCAAACAACTATTGAAAAAGATGGAGATGGTTACCTGGCTAAAGTGAAAGATCAGCCCAATCTTTTTGCATTTGCTTACTCAGAGAAGGAAGCTGTTCAAGAACTGAAAAATGTTGTTGAAATGATAATGGACTATCATCTTGAACAAATTAATGCAGAACGTCTCATTAGGAATGAGTTGACTGCATTACAAGAACAATATGCCGTTTAAATACAGGGAAATTGAGAGAAACCTAAAAAAGTGGGATTTCAAGTTGTTCGTCAAAAAGGTTCTCATGTTATTTTCTCAAATGGAAGGGACACCTTTCCGGTACCAAAAAGCACGGTTCAAATGATATATCTCCAGGAGTGGAACGTCAGTTGTTAAAAATTCTGTCAATGACAAGAGAGGAATTTAGAAATATCAAATAATGCTAACTTAACAGGAACTAATTATGGAAACAGATTATGGTGGTTTTAAAACCACAAAATTTGACAGTGTGGTCAATTGGTCCAGGAAATTTTCACTTTTTCAGTATCCGTTTGTAACTGCTTGCTGCGGAATGGAGTACATGGCCGCAGCCTGTTCACATTATGACATTTCCCGTTTTGGAGCAGAAATTCCCAGATTTTCTCCCAGACAGGCGGATGTTCTCTGGGTAGTTGGAACAATCACTCATAAAATGTCGCCGATCCTAAAGACGATTTATGAGCAAATGGCAGATCCAAAATGGGTGATTGCTTTTGGAGCATGTGCATCTTCCGGAGGATTCTATCAAAATTATTCTGTACTTCAGGGTATTGACCGTTTGATTCCGGTTGATCTTTATATTGCAGGCTGTCCTCCGCGACCCGAAGCTGTGCTGGACGGATTGGTGGAATTGCAAAACAGTATTCAAAATGATGGCCCAACGGCCAACGGTATTACTCCAACTGCTATCAGGCATAAAGATCAAAAGGCAGATCAGCTAAATCGATATTTTGAAATATCCAAAAAAGAAGTCTTTGAAAATTTACAAAATCCAAAAAGTAACCGCATCAGCACACCTGGATTCACGTATTCTGAAGATTTCGTCAATGTCAGTCCGCATATTGGTTATGACTCTCCAAGAATGCAGAAAGATAAAGCTGCTCTTAAAGAAAAATAACCGGTGATTATCATCAAACATGAACCTTTAAAAGAATAATGAGTGAAGAAATTTCCACACAGGAAACGGAAACACCTCCGGAAGCATGTGAACTAACAACCATGCTCGAGCAGGAATTTCCGGGTGCTGTGACCGGTTTTCATTCTCACCGGGGTGACGAAACAGTCATTATAGAACGGTCTGCATTGGAGTCTGTTTGCCGCTTTTTGCGTGACGATTCACGCTGTTCTTTTGAGATAATGATGGACTTGACTGCAGTGGACCGTCTTGAAATGAATGAGACTCCACGCTTCGAAATAGTTTATCATTTTAAGTCATTGACCCACGCCCGACGTTTAAGGCTGAAGGTTCGTTTAGCTGAAGATGATTGTAAAATAGCTTCAATTCATCATTTGTGGAAAGCAGTAGACTGGTATGAGCGAGAATGTTTTGATATGTTCGGGATTGTTTTCGAGGGACATCCGGACTTGAGACGGATTTTGATGTACGATGAATTTGAAGGACATCCGCTCCGTAAAGACTATCCAATTGATAAACAGCAGCCTTTAGTGGAACTAAAAGAAGTTGAGGAACGACACGTATACGGGAGGCACGCATGACAGATATGACCGTACTTCAGTCCCGTTCTGAGGATGCTTCAACCGGAGAAGACTTTTCCGCCTCAGTTATGAGCATTGAGATTGGACCTGCACATCCGGCGATGCACGGGATTGTCAGATTAACCACTCAATTGGATGGTGAACTGATTGTTGGAATGGAAGCAGAAATTGGCTACCTTCATCGAGGTTTTGAAAAGGAATCAGAAAATTCAAAATGGATTCAGGTCATTCCCTATACAGACAGGCTGAATTACGTTTCTCCCCTGCTGTGTAATATCGGTTATTCAATGGCAGTGGAAAAACTGTATGGAATAGAAGCTCCAAGACGTGCGGAATTTACAAGAGTAATCATGGGTGAAATATCACGGATCACAGACCATCTGACTTGCCTGGGAGCAGTAGCCATGGAGATTGGTGCATTTACATTTTTTCTCTGGTTTATCAAGGCACGTGAATACCTTTGGGAACTTGTAGAGGAAATGACCGGCGCGCGTTTGACGACAAATTGGACTCGTTTCGGTGGAAATGCCTTTGACCTTCCGGACGGATTTTTGAGCGACCTGTCAGATCGTTTAGCCAAATTGAAAGAAGTCTTGACGGAATGTGACAAACTTCTCACTCGCAATAAAATTTTCATTGACCGGGTAAAAGATGTTGGAGCTATATCAAAAGAAGATGCACTTTCCTATGGCTTTACCGGACCGATGTTGCGGGCTTGCGGTATACCTTTTGATGTCCGGAGGGCGGATTCGTATTCTGTTTATGATGAACTTGATTTTGAAATTCCGGTAGGAAGCACAGGTGATTGTTTTGATCGCTTTTTGGTCCGGATGGAAGAAATCAGACAAAGCATCAGCATAATTGAACAGGCTGCAGACAAAATGCCGGAAGGGCCGTTTATGACAGACGAACGAATGATGCATTATCCGGATAAGAAAGATGTTTATGGAAATATCGAAGGACTGATTGATCATTTTAAGCTGGTCATGGAAGGACATCAGCCTCCTGCAGGAGAAATATACATGCCGACAGAAGGCGGAAACGGTGAAATCGGTTTTTATCTCGTTTCAGATGGTAGTGGTGATCCAGTGAGGGTACGAATGCGCCCGCCTTGTTTTAATTTTGTTGCAGCCATGCCGGCCATGACAGTTGGCCATTATGTCGCAGACATCGTACCGATTTTTGGTTCTGTTAACATGATTGGCGGAGAGTTGGACCGCTAAGTCCAGCTTATTGAAAATAGTTAAGAAAAACGAAAATGGAGATTTTACTTGAAATAATTATGATTCCGGCAGTTCTGGCCATAATTAAAATTGTGGTGATTGTTCTGTTGTTTGCCCTGCCGTTGGGTACTTTTTTGACTCTAATGGAACGTAAATGGAGTGCCATGATTCAGGACCGCGTAGGACCAAACAGGGCGAACATTGGAAATTTTACCGGACATGGAATCATGCATCTTGCTGCAGATGGCCTCAAATCCATTTTCAAGGAAGATACGATGCCAAAAGGGGCTGACGGGTTTTTGTACCTGATTGCACCTTTTTTTGGTTTGATTGCAGCAGTCGCTACATTTGCCATCATTCCGATTGCAGGACCCATTGGGGATTTTACTTTTCAAGTGACAGATATCGAACCCGGGCTGCTTTTTATTTTTGCCATCACCTCACTCAGTGTATACGGAGCAGTGCTCGCAGGAACAAGTTCAAACAGTAAGTTTGCACTACTTGGGGGTACTCGTGCCTCGGCTCAAATGATTTCTTATGAAGTTTTCATGGGTTTGGCATTGATGGGTATTTTCATGGTTTACGGAACTACCCGAGTAAGCGGAATTGTGGACGGACAAAATGAATACTGGTTTGGAAGCCTGATTCCCATGTGGGGTGTTTTTACGCAACCCCTTGGATTTGTTCTTTTTTTTACTGCACTTGTTGCAGAGACTAAACGAGCCCCGTTTGATGCACCGGAAGGCGAATCTGAGATCGTTGCCGGATACTTTCTCGAATATTCCGGAATGCGCTGGGCTGCTTTTATGCTTGCGGAATATGTGGCACTCGTTGGTGTAGCTTCCTTGATTACGACTCTATTTTTTGGTGGGTATCATGTCCCCTGGCTACACCTTTGGGAAAGTGCTCCACAGTGGCTGGTGACTATCCTGCAAATTATCAAGTTTTCGGTCTTCACTCTATTTTTCTGCTGGTTCCAAATTCAGTTACGCTGGACAGTGCCGAAATTTCGCTTTGACCAAACGATGGCTCTCGGCTGGAAAAAACTTTTGCCGCTTTCATTAATTAACCTGTTCGTAACTGCATTTGTGATTCTAGCTTTTGCGTGATGATTCCAGAAAAGCAAGGGTTTAGGAGTAATTAATGGATTTAACTTTCAAGCGTCAGGGCTACCAGAATGAAGGACTGACCAAAGAGCAATTAAGTCCTGATCCGTTTTTGGAATTTGAAGCATGGTTTAAGGAAGCGAATGAATCGGAACCAATACCGAATGCCATGAGTCTCGCAACAGTCAATCATTCCGGAGCACCGATGTTGAGAACTGTTCTGCTGAAGTTGTTTGATGCAAATGGTTTTGTGTTTTTCACCAATTATAAAAGCAGGAAGGCGGATCAAATAGCAGAAAATCCCAATGTTGCTGTGCTGTTTAATTGGGTTACTTTGGAACGGCAGGTGAGCATAAACGGAGTTGCAGAAAAAGTTGAGACGAGTGAGTCACTTAAATATTTTTTGGGTCGACCCCGCGGCAGTCAACTGGGCGCCTGGGTTTCAGACCAGCGTTCTGTGTTATCCTCAAGGAAAATTCTGGAAATCAAGCTTGATGAAATAAAGCGAAAATTTGCAGATGGTAAAATTCCATTGCCGGATTTTTGGGGAGGATTCAGAATTAAACCAAAAAGTTTTGAATTTTGGCAGGGTCGGCCTAACCGTCTGCATGATCGTTTTTTATATTCAAAAATTGATGATGAATCGTGGAAAATTGAGCGCCTGGCCCCATAAAAATGATTTTAAATGATTTGATAAATTAAAAAATAAGAATTCACAGAGGAAACATGGAACTAAAAGTTAAACAGGTTCAACGGGTGGACGGTGCAAAAGAAGCTTTGTATCTTCCAGCAATTTTTGGTGGACTGAGACTAACCGTAAGCCATTTCTGGCGCAACCTTTTTGGTGCAAAAGATGTGGTGACTGTCAGCTATCCGGAAGAAAAACGCCATGTTTCCGAACGATGGCGCGGACGACATCGGTTGACTCGGCTTGATAACGGATTTCTCAGTTGTGTTGCCTGTTATATGTGTGAAACCGTTTGTCCCTCAGAATGCATTCACATTGAGGCTGGTGAGCATCCGGACCTTTCAGTTGAAAAATATCCTGTAGTATTTGACATCGACGAACTGCGCTGCGTTTTTTGCGGACTCTGTGTTGAAGCATGCCCAAAAGACGCCATTCGAATGGACACCGGAGTGATTTCAATGGCCTATACCTCTCGTCATACATTTGATTTTACACGTGATTTACTTAGAGACAGTTATGACCCAAAATCTCACTCCAATACTAAGTATGAGGATAATGACCTGCCCTCCCCCAAAGACCAGACAGAAGCTCTGCCCAATTCTCTGGGAGTACCGGCGACATAAAATCTTTGCATGAGCACCTCCAACGAAGTTTTCACCCCCGAAGAACAAGTCATTCTTTCTTCTTACGTCACCAATACAGACCGCTCTGTTTTTGTACTCACTAATCTTCCCGAGGTAATCAAAGGTGCGCTTTTTTCCCGCTACTCCCGTTCGACTCTTGGACTTCGCACATTATTGCTCAGGGATTTTATTCAGGAAAAAGAATCCAGATTTTCTGACATGCAAACTGGTTCAAACCAATCGGATTCTGCAAAAAAGACGGAACTGGCCATTGAATCTGCACAAAATTTTTATGACAGGATACTTGATGGCTATGGTGACGATTCTATTGGCGAACTTGGTGGAGCTCATCTGGCATTGGAAAATATTTCCATTTTAGCTACCAAAACTGTGGAAGATGCACGAATCGGAGGCTCTCCATTAGAAAAATCGACTCGCTACGTAACTTTTGCAGAAAAAATAACCGGATTGTCCGGAAATGAAGAGTTCCGATTTTATCAAGAACCAACTTTACTAAATTCCGCGCACCGTGACTTGTATTTGGAAACTTGCCGGAACCTGTTTGAAACCTATGTCCGCTTTACTGAACCACTGCGGACACACGTCCGGAAACAGTTGCCTCGTGATCCAGAGATTAGTCAAGCCGCATACGATCGTTCCGTCAGGGCACGTGGATTTGATATTATCCGTGGATTATTACCATCTGCTACTCTGACGAACATGGGTGTTTTTGGCAACGGGCGTTTTTTTGAAACCCTGATAATGAAATTAAGAACCGAGCCCTTCGGAGAACTGAACGAAATTGGTCAATTTGCCTTCGAAGAATTAGCAAAAGTAATTCCTTCTTTTGTACGGCGTGCAGAAGCTGGACACCGGCATTTTCAGGATTTCCGAAATTTCAGTCTGGCCCAGCAAAAACTCATTAGTAAATTTTACTCAAATTATATGGGGCAATTGAAAGCAGACTCTGCGGAAGCAGTTCGACTGGTAGATTTTGATCCGGAAGCGGAAACCAAACTTCTGGCAGCCTTGCTTTACTCACACTCCGGATTGACTTTACAGCAAATACGTGAGCGTGTCCGCGCTCTACCGGATTCAGAAAAAACCAGACTGATTGAAGAGACTGTTGCCTTGCGAAATCACCGACGGCATAAACCGGAACGTGGTTTGGAGATGCCTTTCTACACTTTCGATATTTTGGGGGATTACGGCATGTACCGTGATTTACAGAGGCACCGGATGCTCACCCAGGAACGTCAACCACTGACTACACGCTTTGGTTATGATACACCGTATGAAATTGAAGATGCAGGTTTAGGTGCAGAGTATCATGAAACCATGGCCCGTTCTGTTGAAGCCTTTGAAACGATTGCTAAAGATTTTCCCTATGAAGCACAATATGTGGTGCCAATGAGCTACAATATTCGCTGGTATGTACATATTAATTTACGGGCCCTGATATGGCTGACGGAAATTCGCAGTACTCCACAAGGACACACCGGATATCGTCGAATTGCCCAGGAAATGTTCCGGAAAGTGGAAGCAGCACAACCTTTGCTGGCGAAATATATGAAATTTGTTGATTTGAACGAGTATTCTCTTGGCCGTCTGAGTGCTGAACAGCGTCAAGAGGACAAACAAGCTTAAATCAATCCCACTTACTTAGCTAATATTTTGTGGTTTGCTCTTCTCGGTCTGGAAGTGTAAAGTACTAGACCATAAATGATTAACGGTCAAATAGAATTAACAGGAGATAAAAATGCCGGAAAATTTACAGGTCATTAGCCATCCACTTGTTCAGCACAAACTTTCGCTGATGCGTAAAAAGAGCACCTCCACCCAGAGTTTTCGTACATTGATCCGGGAGGTAGGTACTTTGCTGGCTTACGAAGTGACCAAGGACTTGCCGCTCATTTATGAAGAAATCGAAACACCACTGATGAAAATGGATGCTCCTTTTCTGGAGGGGAAAAAGCTTTGTCTGGTTTCAATATTAAGAGCAGGTAATGGATTGTTGGATGGATTTATGGAACTTCTTCCATCTGCGAGAGTTGGCCACATTGGGCTGTACCGTGACCCAGAAACACTGGTCGCAGTTGAATATTACATGAAACTTCCGGATTTAATCAATCAACGCCTGGTATTGGCGCTGGACCCAATGCTGGCCACCGGACATTCTTCTGCTGCGGCAGTAACACGTTTAAAGGAAAATGGTGCAGAAAATATTCGCTTTGTCTGTCTGTTGGCAGCACCGGAAGGCATTGAATATTTTAATAAAGTACATCCAGATGTGCCTATTTTCGTTGCTGCAATTGACGAAAAATTGAACGACCATGCATATATTTTACCCGGATTAGGAGATGCCGGAGATAGAATTTTTGGTACAAAATAAAAATGAAAGTTAAAGCCGACAAAAAATTTCTGGTCAATGCGGATATCGATTCAGTTTGGACAGTCATCACTAATCCCGAAAAAATAGTAGTTTGTGTTCCGGGGGCACAACTCACTGAGACCATTGATGAGGATCACTTCAAAGGCAAAGTAACAATTAAAATCGGTCCTGTGACAGCCAAATTTAATGGCGACGTTGAATTCACTCAACGGGACAGTTCAACTTACGAACTGTCAATGGAAGGAAAAGGAGCAGACATCAGCGGAAAAGGAGGAGCAACGATGAACATGGAACTCTCTCTAAATGCGCATGAAACATTCACTGAAATTTCGTGCATTATGACTGTGTCTATCACGGGCCGGATCGCTCAGTTTGGTTCACGCATGATTGAAGCTGTAAATAACAAACTCTTTGAACAATTCATCCAGAATTTTTCCAATTTGCTTACACAAGAAAATGAAAGAGGCAATGTGGATGAGGTTCCTTCAGAAGCAGAACCGGTCAAAGCAGCATCACTTGTTGGTTCAATTATTGTGTCTGAACTCAAAAGAAAGTTTGGCAAAAAAGCAGAATTGGAATGAAAACATTACGGTGCATTTTTAGTTTTTTTCTGCAATGATTTCCGCAATCATTCTGGCCGCCGGTGAATCCCGGAGAATGGGAGTGAAAAACAAGCTCCTCCTGCCAATCAGCGGGGAAGTGTTGATCCGTAACTTTGTGAAATCGGTCTGTGCCTCAAACGTAGATGAAGTAGTGGTAGTGGTTGGTCACGAAGCAGAAAAAATCGAAGACGTTTTACAGGGGCAACCGGTGCGGTTTGTAGAAAATCTGCGCTACATGGAGGGCATGACATCCTCTATTCAAACCGGAATACAGGCTGCATCTGCGGAAAGTGAAGGCTTGCTGATATGCCTTGCTGATCAACCGTTCATTGAAACCTCCGATTTTAATCGTTTAATTCATGAGTTTACTGATTTATTCGATTCTGAAAGTTCTTTGATTATTGTTCCAGTTTTTAAAGGACAGCGCGGCAATCCGGTTTTGTTTTCCAGTCAATTCAGAGACATTATTTTACAACACAAAGGTGAGGGCTGCAGGGACATTGTATTAAAACATCCGGAGTGTGTCCGGGAAGTCGAAATGGGAAATGATAACGTTTTACGGGATGTGGATACTCCGGAAAATTATAAGATGTTTTGTACGGATTAAAATTACATTATTTGAGACTCAATAACAGAGGAAGCCATTGCAGAACAATAAGTTCTTGCTGAATCACTACCTATAATTTTACTAGAAGCAAAGCGACAAAAAATGTCCAACGAATATTTTGAAAAATTAGCAGAATTTAATGCGGCGGAAGTTCCGTTTGCGGTGGCAACAGTAATCAAAATTACCGGATCGGTTTCCGCTAAACCCGGAGCGAAATCTATTATTGACAGCAAGGGACAAACCGTATTCGGCTGGGTCGGCGGTGGTTGCGCGGAGGAAGCAGTGCGGGAAGCCTCTCTGGAAAGTATGCGTGACGGCCAAACCCGGATTGTACCTCTCGATCTCGATGATGAAATTTTAGGTGTTGGAATGCCTTGCGGCGGCACAATGGAAGTATATGTAGAACCATATATGCCACGTCCGGAATTAATGATTGTAGGACACGGACGCATCGCTGAGGTTTTGGCAGAATTGGCTCACACGGTTCATTTTTCCATCACTGTCAACGATTCCGGAGCGACCAGTGAAGCCTTCCCGATGGCGGAACATTTAATCACTTCTGATTTGGATTTCAGCAAAATGGAAATTGGGGCGCAGACTTATGTCGTGGTTGTTACTCAACATAAAGGCGACCAGCATTCGATCAAAAAGGCCTTGGAGGGACATGGGCCGTATATCGGTTTGGTGGCCAGCACCAAGCGGGCAAAACTGGTCTTTAAGTATTTACTCGATGAAGGTGTTGCTCCTGAAGAATTAAAGCGGGTACATTCTCCAGCAGGTTTGGATTTTGCCGGAACGACTCCTGAAGAAATAGCTTTGAGCATTGTCGGTGAAATGGTGACCATCCGTCGCGGCGGTTCCGGAAAATCAATGATGGAATTGAAATAAGTTTGTCCCTGAATCCTGATATTAGCCACAGACAAAACGGACAAAACAGATAATATTTCTGTGCTAATCCGCGCAAATCTGTGGTTGTTTTTTAGCGCGAAAAAATGCAACACCATCCGTTGGCATCAAAAGTAAGAGATGATTTCCCAATTCTCAAACGTGAAATTAACGACTTCCCTCTGGCTTATCTGGACAATGCAGCTACTACTCAAAAGCCAAACTGCGTAATCGACTCACTGTTGGACTTTTATTCAACTCACAACAGTAACGTCAGCCGCGGAGTTTACACGCTTGCCGAAGAAGCAACGGAAATTTACGAAGAAGGCCGTGAAAGCATTGCGAAATTTATTGGCGCAACGGATTCCGGAAATATAATTTTTACCCGCGGAACCACGGAGTCAATCAATCTTGTTGCTTCAGCTTGGGCGCAACACAATTTAAAAACGGGAGACCGGATCATCGTGACCGAAATGGAACACCATTCCAATCTGGTACCTTGGCAAATGGCCGCACAAGCATCCGGAGCGGAATTGGTGTACTGGCCAATCACTCCGGAAGCCGGAAGCACCAGTGTCGGTCTTTTGGAATTGGAAGAGTTGGAAGAATTGCTGACAGATTCTGTTAAATTGCTTGCAGTAACTGCAGTTTCCAATGTTTTAGGAACAGTTAATCCCATTGCGAAAATCGTAGAAATGGCACACGAACGCGGCATTCCGGTTTTGGTGGATGCAGCTCAGGCAGTGGCACGGATGCCGATAGACGTTTCCGGATTGGATTGCGATTTCCTCGCTTTTTCCGGACACAAAGTTTATGGTCCAACAGGAATCGGGGTGCTTTACGCAAAAAAAGAACGCCTCGACGAAATGCAGCCGTTTCAAGGCGGCGGCGGAATGATTCGCCAAGTCGGGCGGCAATCTTCCACATGGGCGGATTCTCCGCAAAAATTTGAAGCGGGAACTCCTCCCGTGGCCGAAGTTTCCGGATTGGCGGCAGCCTTGGAATATGTATCTGATGTCGGAATTTCTGAAATTCAAAAGCATGAAAAAGAACTCACTGCCCATGCGCTGAACAGGTTCGCAGAGTTTTCAGATCTGGAACTTTATGGACCTCAGGATACCTGCGACCGAACTGGCGTGTTGAGTTTCAACCTCCGGAATGTGCATCCTCACGATGCCGCGCAAGTTCTGGACGAGAGTGGAATTGCAGTACGTGCCGGACACCACTGCACGCAAATTCTGCATGAGCGGCTCGGAGTCGCGGCAAGCGTTCGCATGAGTTTTGGGATATACAACGAAGTCTCAGAAATCGACCGTTTGTTTTCCTCACTTGATCGAGCTAGAGATATTTTTTTGGATTGATATGAGTACTAATTCTATTTACAGGGATCTGTTGCTGGATCATGCACGACACCCAAAATATTCGGGATGTTTGGAGCATCCGGATTTGAAGGCATCCGCTTTCAATCCGCTTTGTGGAGATGAGTTGGAACTGACTTTAGCGTTGTCCGGAGAAACCATTCATGACTGCAGGACACAAGTACGGGGCTGCTCTATTTGTATTGCTTCGGCTTCAATGATGAGCGAGTTTATTTTGGAAAGAACTCTGTCAGAAGTACTGCAGATCAGTAAAGAGTTTAGTAAAAGCCTCCGAAAAGATACTGAGGATATTCCTGAAACTATAGAATCTCTGCGTCCGTTGATTGACTTGAAAACGCATCGGAGCCGCATCAAGTGCATGAGACTGGCGTGGGATGCGCTTGAAGATTGTGCTGCACAACACCAAACTTGAGTTGCCGTAACGAATGCACGGGACTAATAACGGAATAATTTATGTTTTCAAATGAAACAAAACAAATCCGGCAAATGCTGGAGAAACAAAATTACGTGGCTGATTCAGCAATCGTAATGTCAGTCTATTTGGCAAAAACTCTCCAAAAACCATTATTGGTTGAAGGTCCTGCAGGTGTAGGTAAAACGGAAATCGCAAAAGTAATGGCAAAAGCACTGGATACAGATTTGATTCGGCTTCAATGTTATGAAGGACTTGACGCAAATATGGCGCTTTATGAATGGAACTATCAGCGTCAGTTGCTCCATATCAAACTTGAAGAGGGTAGTGACAAATCACTGGCTGAACGGGAGTCCACTATTTTCAGTGAAGATTTTTTACTTAAACGTCCCTTATTGCAGGCGATTACGCATCACAAACCACCGGTTTTATTAATTGATGAACTGGACCGCTCAGACGAGGAATTTGAAAGTTTTTTGCTGGAAATATTATCTGAATGGCAAATTACTATTCCGGAAATCGGCAGCATACGTGCCAAGGAAAAACCTTATGTGATTTTGACCAGCAATCGAACCCGAGAATTATCGGATGCCATTCGCCGACGCTGTTTTTATTTGTGGATGGATTATCCAGATTACGAAAAAGAACTGGCGATTGTGCGGAGCAAAGTTCCTGGAATAGATCTGCGTCTCGCCAAACAAATATGCATTTTTATGGAATTGATTCGGGAGCAAAAGCTGGAAAAAGTGCCTGGAGTTGCAGAAACTTTGGATTGGGCCAGGTCACTAGTCATGCTGCATCAAGACCATCTGGATCCGGAAATGGTGAAAGCAACACTTGGTATAGTTTTCAAAGACCGCATGGATATAGAACATATAAAGGATTCACTGGCTGATTTTTTTGATACGGTTGGTGTAAAAATTAAAGAAGTTCCTGTAAAATAAGTTATTGAATTGAATTTAAGTAATTCTTTTATTCTTCGACATTATTTTTTCTGAGAAGCTCTATGCAAGGATTTAACAACAGAATATTTCTTCTTGCATTGGCAGCAATTGTGGGAGCTGCAGCATTTTATATAAATTCCAAGAATGGAACAGTTACTTCCTCAACAGGAGAAAATGTTCCAAAAACGTCAACTTCAAATCAAGAGGTAATAGTGACAAATACAACTTCAACAGACACCATCACCACTGCAAGTGGATTGCAGTACCACGTAATTGCAGAAGGTTCCGGAACAGAAAGTCCTGGACCAGACAGTGTCGTTTCTGTGCATTATCGTGGAAAACTTACAGATGGATTTGAATTTGACAGTTCTTACAAACGAAACCAGCCTGCTACATTTCCTGTTAATGGAGTTATTCGCGGATGGACAGAAGCCCTGCAATTAATGAAGGTGGGAGACAAGTGGGAACTGACAATTCCACCGGATCTGGGTTACGGGAGTCAAGGTGCTGGCAGTACAATTCCTCCGGATGCTACACTTAAATTTGAGGTTGAACTTCTTGAAATCCGTTAACAAGGCCCAGACCTCAAAACTGAAACATTATTCCTGTAATTGTTTGAGAGTATCAATGATTTCCTGAAAAAGACGGTGTACCATTTTCTCTGTCATTGGCCCATTATTTAGCGTTGTTAAGCGATTAAGCAACTCTTTTTCCCGCTGAGGGACGACCACTTTCGACTCTTCTTTTTGCTTTATTGCTCCAATTTTAACAACGCATTCTGCACGTTCGTTGAGCAACTTCAACAATTCTGCATCCAATTCATCAATGCGTTTTCTTAATTTGTCCAAATTATCTCCATTATTTTATCTATGACTGACTACCGTAAAAAACTTAGTATTTATTGTATTTGATTTTATTTTCAAAAAAATGATAACACGTACATATATCAAAAAGTTCAAAAAACGCAATAGCTACGATTAAACTATCCGTTATTTGATGAAAAATCTTGTATTTAACAGGTAAAAACCATAGAATCTAAGAATTGACTTTTTTACGATACTGACTTTTTTAATAAAATTTTTTATATGCGGGCCAAACTGATTGCGGCAAACTGGAAAATGAATGGTTCGTTTGCATTGATTGACTCGATGCAGAAAGTGCTCAGTCCTATATTAGAAAAGACGACTTGTGAAGTAGTGATTTGTCCACCAGATGTTCTGCTTTCTTCAATGAATAATACAGTTAAAGGATCCCGAATCGCAGTTGGCGCCCAAAACGTTCACTCGGAAACATCAGGAGCCTTTACAGGAGAAACATCTGCACCGTTATTACAAGAATGCGGAGTTCAGTGGTGTATAGTTGGACATTCGGAACGCAGGATTTTATTTGGTGAATCAGACGAATTCATCCGGAGTAAGACAGAAACTCTGCTCAAACATGGTATCCGCCCTATTCTCTGTATTGGAGAAACGTTGGAACAACGAGAATCAGGAAAACACGAAGAAGTGGTGGTTGCACAGTTAGGCATGGGATTGTCTGGTTTAGCGGTAGATGACCAGAATCGCTGCGTTGTAGCCTATGAGCCGATTTGGGCTATTGGCACAGGAAAAACCGCCACACCGGAACAAGCAAATTCCATGCACAAGATAATCCGGAAAGAGTTGGAATCACTGGCCAGTCCTGAAGTTGCGGATAAAATGCAAATAATTTACGGTGGAAGTGTAAATGCGGAAAATGCGGATACTTTACTTTCTCAGTCTGAAATTGACGGTGCTCTTGTAGGTGGAGCAAGTCTTAAAACGGATGCCTTCCCACTCATAGTAGCTGCGGGCAGTTAATTAAAATTTTCTTTTGACCAGTTTTTATGTTTGAATTAATTCTAGTTATCCATATTATTGCTTGTATTTCGATTATCTTCTTTGTTCTTCTTCAATCCGGACGCGGTGCTGAACTTGGTGCAGCTTTTGGTAGTGTCGGTCAGGCAAACTCGGTACGGGGAAGTATGACTGGTGTAGGTAAAATTACAACCGGTGTGGCGATTGTTTTCATGCTGACCTCTCTCTCTCTTGCATATCTTTCCTCAGATACTGCCCGTGATTCAGTTGTACGGGACTTGGCTCCTGTCACAACAACGATTCCTGTTGCAGAACAAATGCTCATTCCTGATGAAGACACGCAGGCAGAAAAAACTCCGGAGATTCCTCCAGCTGAATTAGAACAGAAAGTTGCACCACCTATCGAATCTTCATCCGGTAACTAAGACTACTGGTCACAAAACTCCGCTCTGACTGTTACGCATTTTGCACACTTTGAGGTTGTTTTGCTGATCTAAATCTGACTACCTGAATTTTGTTCAACTTTTGACTGCCATCGTACAATCCGATGATCCCCGTCTTATCTCAGAGCCTTTCCAACTGTAATAATAAAATCAATTATGACTGAAGCACAAATTTCGGGAAATCCAGTATTCTAAACTGAATTGATTGAAAATGAGCTTGTTGCATTTATTAAGAATCTGATCCATTGTGGTTCGGAATAATTTGAGTGCAGAACGGAATGTAATTTCCTAAAGGACTGCTAATGAAATTATTAAAACAATTAAGCTTAAAGGAATGGCTGAGTACCTTGATTATTGCTTCAGCAGCTTTTTTGCTGTTGGGAACAATTACTGCTCTTTGGAACAATTCCTTTTTCATCCGCATGACAGAGGTGAATGGCTGGGATTATATAATTCTCAGTTTTGAATCACTTTTAATTGGCCTGTTCTTCGGTATTCAGGCACCACACTGTGCCACTAAAAAAGCGGGAATAGGTGGAATTTTAGGATTTGTCGGTTTTGGCTGCTCGGTTTGCAATAAAATTCTTTTACTGTTGTTTGGATCAAGTTTTTTGCTTTCTTACTTTGAGCCGGTTCGGCATTATGCAGGCGCATTGGGTTTACTTTTGTTTTCCTATGCCATTATCCAGAGATGGTTGTTGCGGCTAGCTGTTTTAGATGAAAACCGTCTTCAAAAGGAGACAGATCCTGATACAGAAGTAGTATTATAAAATATGCGAAGAATAATTTAATAAATTAGATTTGCATCAATATCTGAATCTGTGCTGACGGAGCGCAGTTTTTGAGCAGCAAGTCATTTCCCTCACGCTTGCAAAGCTTCCAGATTTCATGATAATATCTACAAGCACTTAATCTATATTCTTATTTTCGTGACCCTCTAGTTTTTCCCTGAATCGGACTGGCATTTACTGATTGTTTTAAAAGTGAAATCTAAACGTATTGTCATAAAAATTGGAACAAATGTTCTGCATCATTCGAATGGCAAGTTGGATTATAAATTAATAGGCGAACTGGCTGCACAAATTGCGATAATCCGGGGCCATGGTCACGATGTTTTAGTGGTAACTTCCGGATCAGTTGGAGCCGGACGGGAGTTGTGTTCTGTGGATGAAACGAGAAACACCCTGGCGTCACATCAAATATTGGCTTCAGTCGGACAAGCCAGGTTGATTCAAATTTATGCTGATGCTTTTCGCAAACATAAAACCACGGTAGCTCAAATATTGTTAACACGTGGAGATTTTGGTCTCCGGAAGTCTTATCTCAATATTCGCAATACTCTTGAAAATCTGCTCAAATATAAAATTGTTCCAATTGTTAATGAAAACGATGTTGTTGCAACAGAGGAATTGGACCTCAATTTTGGTGATAATGATTTACTGGCCGTTTATCTGGCAACACTTATTGGAGCGGATCAGCTTTTTTTCCTGACCGTTGCACCTGGTTTGCTCAAAGAAGAAGAAACACCGGAAGGTAAGCAGTCAACTGTTGTAGAAAAAGTGGAGGAACTCACTGACGAAATTCTACAACACTGTATTCATGTCACTTCGGCCGGAGGAAAAGGAGGAATGGAAAGTAAAGTTCGTTCGGCTGGAATGGCAATGTCGTTTGGAATCGATGCATACATCATGGATGGGAAATCTCCAGCAGCTGTATGTGATGTAATGGAAGGACAACGACGGGGAACACATTTTGTTGCTCACGGACGAAAAATACGAAGCTATCAAAAATGGCTTGCGGCAGGTGCACTCAACAAAGGGACTTTGGTCATCGATGGCGGAGCAGAACAAGCTCTTATGAAAAATAAAAAGAGTTTATTAGCCAAAGGTGTAACACGCGTTGAAGGACAATTTGAAAACAAGGACCTTGTTGAAATATGCAATCAGGAAGGTGTACGGCTCGGAGTTGGAAGAACTGATTGTTCTGCCAAAGAATTGCGGCTCCAAATAAAAGAACAAAACCTGGCAAAGACCAGTGGGAAAGCCCCCCAACGTAAACCGGTTATTCACAGAAATCACCTCTTTTTGGAGTAATTTATGACAGTCAGCCAACCTGCTTTTAATGCTAGCAACAGTATAATCGTTCGTCTCAATATTGATAATAAGATTGGGATGTTAGCCAGTGTGACTAAAACCATTTCTGAGATGGGTGGAGTAGTAGGTGCGATTGACCTCGTGCAGCCTGAAGCCGGGGTTTTAGTTCGTGACATCAGTATTTTTACTCATGATCCTGATCACAGCGATCAAATAGTAACGGCAATCAAGAACCTTCCGGGAGTTGAATTTATCAACTTTTCTGACCGCACATTTTTGGTCCATTTGGGTGGAAAAATCAGTATCCGAAACCGTATTCCCGTCAAAACCCGTGATGACCTTTCCATGGCCTATACTCCGGGAGTGGCTCGAATTTGTATGGATATCTACGAAGATCCTGAAGATGCATACAAACTGACCATCAAAGGCAACACAGTCGCAGTGATTTCCGATGGTACTGCAGTATTAGGACTTGGCGACATTGGCCCTAAAGCCGCCATGCCGGTTATGGAAGGCAAAGCCATGCTTTTTAAAGAATTCGCCAACATAGACGCATGGCCGATTTGCCTAGACACCACAGATACCGAAGAAATTATACGGACTGTTAAGGCCATTGCTCCTGGCTTTGGTGCCATAAATTTAGAAGACATTTCAGCGCCACGCTGCTTTGAAATTGAACGCAGACTCCGGGAAGAGCTGGATATTCCGGTTTTTCATGATGATCAACATGGAACTGCCGTTGTCACGACTGCCGCTTTAATCAATGCTCTAAAGTTCGTTGATAAAAAAGTTGAAGACATAAAGGTAGTTGTTTCCGGTGCAGGTGCAGCTGGAACCGCATGTTCCAAGATGATTCTACAACTTGGTGTAAAAAACTTGATTGGCTGTGACAGCAAAGGTGCAATACATCCTAAACGAAACGATCTCAATTCCAGTAAACGCTGGTTTGCTGACAGTACAAATCCAAATCAGGACTCTGGAACTCTCAAAGATGTAATTGCAGGAGCAGATGTCTTTGTGGGGGTTTCCGCTCCCAATGTGATCAATCAGGAAGATGTAAAATGCATGGCCAAAGATCCAATTGTTTTTGCAATGTCAAATCCTGACCCTGAAATCAGTCCAGATGAAGCCTTACCTGTAGTGGCCGTGATGGCAACCGGACGCAGTGATTATCCAAATCAAATCAATAATGTCCTCTGTTTTCCGGGAATATTCCGTGGGGCTCTTGATTGTCAGGCCAGTACGATAAATGAAGAAATGAAATTGGCCACTGCACACGCCATCGCCGGTACTGTAAAAGAATCACACCTCTGTGCAGACTATATTATTCCGAGTGTATTTGACTCATCGGTTGCACCTAAAATTGCTAAAGCTGTACGGGAAGCCGCTATAAAAACTGGGGTCGCAAGAAGGAAGAAAAGTTCACAGCAGAGATTCAGCTAAGGTTTACGGGAATCTAAACTAATAATCACATCCGGCCTGACCTAAATTTCCATGTTTTCCAGGCCTTTAAAACAGCAAATTAAAGAGATCAAATGAGAAGCGTATATTTTCAGCAACCTCTGGAACATCAAATTGAAGTTGAGGGAGAGTCATGGAATCAGGGAGAAGTTGTAAAAGGTCAACTTCGAATCAGGAACATGAGCAGCAAAACTGTTGCTGTAAAAACTTCCCAAATTATTCTTGCACATGGTTTAAAAAAAGCTTTCAAAGAAGGTACGGGGGGTCCCTGGGAAGTTCTCGAAAAACAAGTAGCAGCTCAGGATATTGCACTGCAGGCCGGCTCTGAACTAACTTTCGGCTGGAATTTCAATTTATCTACAGACTGCCAGATAACTGACAAACAGGGTGGATTATATCTGCTTTTTGGCGGTGATGAAGCACTAACTGAAGGTGGACGGCTTAATTTACAGATTAACCTGCATCCAATCCTGCAAAATTATTTGCAAACTTTCACGACTCAATTTCGTTTTTTGGAAAAATATCAGAAACGAAAATCAGAATGGACTGAGGTCAAGCTCATTCCTCCAGATTCACGGGAATATCCCAACATGGACTACGTGCTCTGTTTCCTCCGGATTCATGACGAACAACTGGAGGCTCATTATCGATTCAAAATGAGTGGACTCGGACGTACTGGAGAAAAGATGACCGTCACAAAAAAGAATCGTGAGCTTGAGCAGAGCATACCTCCGGAAAAATATCTTCAGCCCGGAGGTTTCCCTAACCGTGCCTGCTTTCGTGAAAATATTGATCAAGCTCTCAATATAGCCAGACCGGAAGTAATTTTTTGATCAGGTTTGCCGCTTTCAATTCATCTCCATTATCACTCCGGACAAAGCGCAGAAAAGACCTGGAGTCCATGAATACAGTTTAAAATCCTGTGCTCAATCTGATCGTGAATCTGAATCCCAAATCAAGTCCGGAATGACAAAATAAATACTTTTTCAGTAAACCCTAATTATTGCCGGTGGATTAGCGAATATAGGGCTGATCCAGTTCAAACTCCAAATCACCGGTTCCCAAAGAAATCAGACCTTGTGAACGACCTATTATTTCTCCAGGAACAGATTGAAACGGCTGACTGTTTTTATCAGTAAGAATTCTGAGAGAATACTTTCCACTGAGTTGTTGACCTCCCATAGCATTAGTTTGGCCAATACTGAAATTTTGTGGTGGCCTGAAACTCGGGAGCATTTTGATGGCAACAGGACGGCCTTGTTGTGGATCAAAGAGCATGATCACCAATCTATCTTCTAAACCTAGTTTACTCTGCAATTCAGGAGCAACGGTGATTGTGCCCCGGATACTCGTATCTGGAGAATCTGTCTCAACAGCCAAAAGTTCTGAAGGAAAAACCTGAAAAGGGCGGTCCACAGAATATTTTACTCCCTCAGTTCCTAAAGGTAACGGATGAGATAGAGGCCCAATGACTTCTCCAGCTGTAGGAAGATTTGGGTCCCCATTTTTGTCGGTGAGTACAAGCAGGCGATAAGAGCCGCTGAGCGGTTGACTTGCGTCATCCTGTCCGATACTAAATGTTGAAGGCGGTAAAAAAGGGTTGAGAATTTTCGAAGCAACCAATTCAAATGTTTCCGGATCAAAGAGCAAAACATGAGCATTGTCAGTTTTGACAATTCCTCTTGCTCCCGGACCGGAAAGGATCACACCGCTGATACTGTACTGTAATTGAGCAGTGCCGCGGCTTACTTCTTTCCAGAGAGCATAAACAGTTAGGCCCACAAAACCAACGAAGGCAGTCAAAAATATAAGTTTGTTTTTGCTCACAATATTTAGTTTTAACGATTGTTATACCAGCACTTCTGCCTGAGGTGTCGTTGGGAGACTTGTGGTTCCCATCAAATATTTATCGATACAACGTGCAGCCTCACGCCCTTCCCAAATGGCCCAAACTACAAGCGAGGCACCACGGTTTGCATCACCTGCTACGAACACACCGTCTTTACTGGTCATAAAATTTTCATCTGAAAAAATATCATACATCGGCTGCGCGTTTTTCAGCAATTTTTTAACTTGCTCAGATGTAAAAGTTTTTTCTCCTACACGAACATTCAACTCAACTCCCAGTCCTTCCAGTAATCCATCCAATTCTGGCCCCAAAAATCCCAATGCCAGAAAAACCAAATCAGTGGACACGCTAAACTCTGACCCCGGAACACGCTGCATCGTCATTCGACCAGGCGCAGAGTTTCCCTTTGCTTCCCATTTCCATTCTACACAAACCGCCTGCAAAGCTTTAACCCGGCCTGAGTCGTCGCTGATTATCTTTTCCGTCAAAATATTGGCTCTACAATCCGGATTCGCTTCTTTATGCACTGGAGTAGGACGCGGCACCATATCAACCAGTTCAAACTGATGAATGTTAGGATCTGCACCTTGCCGATTTAGGTTACCCAAACAATCAGCTGCTGTAAATCCGCCGCCGAGAATTACTGCTTTTTTGTTTCCGGATTCGATTTTTTGCTCTTCCGGAATGGAATCCCCGGCGACTTCACGATTGCGCTGCGGAAGATAGTGCATTGCATAATGGATTCCTTCTAAGTCACTGCCTTCGACCATCAACTTTCGCGCAATTTGCGCACCGGTTGCCAACAGGATAGCATCAAAACTGTTCCGCAGTTCTTTGACTGAATAATCCACGCCTACATGGACTCCTGTCCGGAACTTGATCCCCTCTGCACGGAGTTGTTCAACGCGTCGGGTAACCACTTTTTTGTCCAACTTGAAATCCGGAATACCGTAAACCAGTAATCCACCTATTCTATTGTCTTTTTCAAAAACAGTCACATCATGTCCTGCACGCCGCAACTGCTGTGCCGCTGCCAGTCCGGCAGGACCGGAACCCACTACCGCAATGCACTTACCGGTAAGTTTTTCAGGCAGTTGAGGTTGTATCCAGCCCTCTTCCCAACCTCGCTCAGCGATGTGCTTTTCAATTTCTTCAATTGTGACAACATTCACTTTTTGCTGTTTTTCTGCTGCATCCAAAGTGTAATGTTCATTCAAAACACAAGTGTCCTCGCATGGTGCAGGGCAAATACGGCCGGTAAACTCCGGGAAATTATTGGTGCTGTGTAATGCAGCCAGAGCTTCTTTCCAGTGTCCACGATAAACAAGATCATTCCAGTCGGGAATCATGTTGCCCAGGGGACAGCCCATGTGACAAAACGGTACACCGCAATCCATGCAGCGGGAGGCCTGACGCTGCAAATTTTCTTCAGACAAAAAAGTGTAATATTCCTGAAAATCACGCACTCTTTCATCCACTGGACGCAGCGGCGGGCTCTCTTTATCAAATTCTAAGAAACCTGTATCTTTTCCCATTTGTTAATACTGCTGCTATTTAACCTAGGATTTATTTTTCATTTTTTCCAATACCGCCCGGTATTCTATCGGCATTACTTTTACAAACTGACTTAATGTTTTTTCCCAGTTTTCCAATAAACTTGCCGCACGGTAACTTTTTGTATAGTCTTGATGTCGCTCAATCCATTTCCGGAGCCATTTTTGTTCCTGCAGTTCACTCACAATTTCCAATTCAACCATTTCAGTGTTGCAGCGTGAATGGAATGATTGGTTCTCTACCAAAACATAAGCAATCCCACCACTCATTCCTGCGGCAAAATTCTTTCCGGTTTCTCCAAGCACAATTACCCTTCCACCTGTCATGTACTCACAACCATGGTCGCCAACACCCTCAACCACTGCCATTACACCACTGTTACGGACAGCAAAGCGTTCACCTGCAATACCGCAGAAAAAAACTTCTCCGCCAGTTGCTCCATACAGTACAGTATTGCCTATTAAAATATTTTCAGCTGCACTGTATGTAGATTTTTTGGGAGGATAAACAACCAGCCGGCCGCCGCTCAAACCTTTTCCCGTGTAATCATTGGCTTCACCCTCAAGCTCAAGAGTAACACCATGAGCCAGGAATGCTCCAAAACTTTGCCCTGCAGAACCCACAAATTTGCAGTGAATTGTGTTATCCGGCAAACCTTCTGCACCGTATTTTTTGGCTATATGACTACTTAACATAGTACCGACTGAGCGGTTCACATTGTTGATCGGTAACACAAACTCTACTGCCTTTTTGTGTTCCAGCGCATCTTTAGATTCTGCAATCAGCTTATGATCAATTTGTTTGTCCAGTCCGTGATCTTGTTTCTGAGTACAGTAAGGAGTGTCCTTTTCTCCCACAGGAATCTGATGCAGGATTGCTGATAAATCAACTTTTCCAGCTTTCCAATGGTTTACGTTCGTGCGCTGCTTCAACATATCTGTTCGTCCTATCATTTCATCAACTTTGCGAAAACCCAGTTTAGCCATGATATTCCGTAGTTCTTCTGCTACAAAAAAGAAATAGTTGATGACATGTTCCGGCTTGCCAACAAACTTTTTACGTAATTCAGGATTTTGTGTGGCAATACCGACCGGACACGTATTGAGGTGACATTTACGCATCATAATGCAGCCGATAGCAATCAATGGAACAGTCGCAAAACCAAATTCTTCTGCACCTAACAAAGCCGCTACCGCTACATCCCTTCCGGTTTTAAGTTGACCGTCGGTCTGTAAACGTACCCGACCGCGCAATTGATTCAACATTAATGTCTGCTGTGCTTCAGAAAGCCCAAGTTCCCACGGCACTCCCGCATGTTTTATCGAGGTCAAAGGTGACGCACCAGTCCCGCCGTCGTGACCAGCGATTGTGATGACATCAGCATGAGCTTTTGCTACTCCCGCAGCAATGGTACCAACTCCTGCTTCTGCCACCAGCTTAACGTTGATTTTTGCTTGTGGATTAGCATTTTTCAGATCAAAAATTAACTGAGCCAGATCTTCGATAGAATAAATATCGTGGTGCGGAGGCGGTGAAATCAAGGTCACTCCGGGAGTGGAATTGCGAATTTTTGCAATTTCCTCACTGACTTTATTCCCAGGTAGTTGTCCGCCTTCTCCCGGCTTGGCACCCTGAGCGACTTTAATTTGGATTTCTGTACAGTTGACCAGATAATGGATTGTAACTCCAAAACGTCCTGAAGCAACTTGTTTAATAGTACTGTTTGGGAAATCTCCGTTTGTTCGTTTTTCAAAACGTGCAGAATCTTCACCACCTTCTCCACTGTTGCTTTTTCCACCTATGCGATTCATGGCAATCGCCATAGTTTCGTGTGATTCAGTGCTGATCGATCCAAGTGACATCGCTCCAGTCACAAATCGCTTTACAATTTCCGCAGCAGGTTCAACTTCATCAAGCGAAATTGGAGTTCCTTCTGCAAACTCAAACAAGCTTCTCGGTGTAGAAAAACGCTGTTTCTGTTCATTGACGAGACGTGAGAATTCATTATAAGCGTCCTGACTGTTTTTGCGGACAGCTCTCTGTAAAGTGTTTGTCATGACCGGATTAATTTGATGAAATTCTCCGTTTCTACGCCAATGATATAATCCTCCTCCAGACAATATTTCTCTAGTTTCCGGAGTTTTTTCCAAAGCCGTTTCATGCCTCAATAAGCTTTCCTGGGCAATTTCTCTTATACCAACACCGCTTATTCTGGATGGAGTTCCTGTAAAATAATCCCGTATCAGTTCTTCATCCAGTCCAATCGCCTCAAAAATTTGAGCGCCGCGATAGCTTTGTATGGTAGAAATTCCCATCTTCGAGAAAACTTTAAACATTCCTTTACGAATGGCCTTACAATAATTCTGATTAGCTTTTTCCAGCGTTAATTCCTCAGGCAACTCCTTTTGCTGAATCATTTGTTCTATAGTTTCAATAGCCAGATACGGATTGATCGCACCTGCACCATAACTTACAAGTAAGCAAAAATGTGTAATTTCCCTCGCTTCTCCGGTTTCCACAATTATACCCGTTTTGTAGCGTACCCTTTTGAGAGTCAGGTAATGGTGAACTGCCCCTACTGCTAATAAGGCAGGAATTGGGACTTGATCCTTAGCTGTACCGCGATCACTCAAAACCACAAAAGTTGTACCGGAATTCACTGCACTTTCTGCTTCTTCACAAAGTTCTTTAAGCGCTCTGGTAAACCCTTCAACACCTGAAGCTGCATCAAAATGCATACTTAAAGTTTTCGATCTGAAGTCCTGTTTATCGAGTGCTTTAATTTGTGCAAGCTCTTCATTGCTCAGTATTGGATGAAAGAGTTTCAACATCTTTGCGTGATTTGGTCCGGGATCAAGAATATTTCTTTCAGACCCCAACCTGCTTGTCAGTGACATCACCAATTCTTCCCGGATTGCATCAACCGGAGGATTGCTAACTTGTGCAAAAATTTGCTTGAAGTAATCATAAAGCAGCCGCGGCTTGTCTGAGAGCACGGCTAACGGCGTATCGTCACCCATTGAACCTGAAGCTTCAACACCGTTTGTAAACATTGGAGTTAATAATAAATTTATATCTTCGGTGGTATAAGCAAAAATTTTCTGCCTTAATAAAAGTGATTCAAAATCCGTTTCCGGTACCTGATCCGGTTTTGGCAAATCAGACAATTCAAGCATATTCTCTTTCAGCCACTGTGAATAAGGTTGAGCGTCACAAATATTAGCTTTCAATTCAGTATCATCAATAATCCTTCCCTCTTTGGTATCAACAAGAAACATCTTGCCCGGCTGTAATCGCCCTTTAAATTTGATATTTTCCGGAGGAATCTCGACGGCTCCTACTTCAGAGCCCATAATGACCAGATCATCTTTTGTCACTACATATCGCGACGGACGCAATCCGTTACGATCCAGTGTCGCTCCAATTTGAACACCATTTGTAAAAGTGAGAGATGCCGGACCATCCCAGGGCTCCATTAAATGTTCATGGTATTCATAAAATGCCTGTTTTTCAGGAGTCATTTCCGGGTTTTGCTCCCATGCTTCCGGCACCATCATCATCATTGCATGTGGGAGAGAATAGCCGGATTGAATCAAGAATTCGAAAACATTGTCCATGCAGGCGGAATCACTGCCTCTTGGAATAATGATGGGCTGCAGTTCGCTGATATCCTCATACAATTGTGACTTTAAAGTCGGACGCCTGCTCAGCATCCAGTTTATATTACCGCGCAGTGTGTTTATTTCTCCATTGTGAGCCAAATTTCTGAAAGGCTGAGCCAAATCCCAGCGCGGAAAGGTGTTAGTCGGGAAACGTGTGTGTACCAACGCCAAAGCACTCCTCAAGCGTTTATCAGATAAATCAATGAAAAATTTCCCCATCTGATGTGGAATCAGCATCCCTTTATAAATTATGGTACGTGAAGACATGCTGATAATCATAAAACCTTCAACATCCTGCAGTGATGAACGTATGGCTTTACGCGTTACATACAATTTATTTTCAAAGCGGTCCTGATTATAATTTTCAAACCTGCGATGCCCCATGAACAATTGCCGCATAGCTGGCATTGTGGCAAGAGCCTGTTTTCCAATGTATCCTCTGTCAATCGGAACATCACGCCACCCCAGCAAATCCATCCCTTTTTCAACAATGTGACTTTCAATCACTTCGCCACAATGTCTTCTGGCATAAGGATCTTGAGGAAGAAAAATGGAGGCAATCCCATACTCTCCGGATTCAGGCAAATGGAACCCGGAACTTTGGCATTCTTCAACAAAAAACTGGTGGGGAATTTGAATCAAAATTCCAGAACCATCTCCTGTATCTGGATCTGCGCCAAGTGCTCCCCGGTGACTCAGATTGCAGAGTAAACTCAGTCCCTGCTCGACAATTTGGTGAGATTGCCGATTTTTTATCTGAACTACAAATCCCACACCACAATTGTCGTGCTCAAATTGAGGATCGTAAAGCCCTTGTTTTTCAGGATATTGATACATATAGGAAACTAAAATTATACTTTATAAAAAGCTCTGCACTAAACTTTATGAAGTTATGGTTTTATTCTTTTGGTTTATTCAACCAACTATTAAAACAAGTCAAAATATATCATGAGTAGGCAAAGCTTTTCGCTCATGAATGATCCTTTATTGACACTATAACATATAGAGAAGAACAGAAATTCTGAACAAAATCAAGTTTTCTGCTAACCAGGAAAATTGAGTTTTATGGAAAAGACTGAAAAACAGAACAGCTGATCAGTGTTGTAACTCGGGTGTTTTGATCCGGTTGATAATTTGCTGCTGGGCAATCGAAAGGATATTGCTCGTTACCCAATACAAAGTCAATCCGGATGGGAAAGTGAAGGTAAAAATAGTAAAAATGAAGGGCAGCATTTGCATGATTTTCGCCTGTGTGGGGTCCATCATTGCGGTTTGTGGGGTCAATTTTTGTTGAATGAACATAGATGCCCCCATCAGCAAGGGCGTAATCCCCAATCCGTCCGGTTGCGACAAGTCACTAATCCAAAAGATGAAAGGTGCATGTCGCAATTCAACGGCACTTGAAAGTGAGCTATAAAGCGCAAAAAACACGGGGATCTGGAGCAGCATTGGTAAACAACCACCAAGCGGATTGACTTTATTTTTACGATACAGCTCCATCATTTCCTTGTTCAGCTTTTCTTTGTTTTTTTTATACTTTTCCTGTAGTTTCTTCATCCTCGGAGTTAACTGCTGCATACGCTTCATACTTTTCATGCCCTTGAAAGTCAGAGGAAACAAAACTACACGAACTATAATCGTCAGAATAATAATAGCAACACCGTAGTTTCCAACATAACCGTAAATCAGGCGTAGTAAATCCAACAGTGGTGCTGCCAGAATTTCCAGAGTCATGTCGTGAGACATTTCCAGATTGTGCCCAAATTTCAGCAATTCTTGATCTTCTTTTGGGCCATAAAACATTCTAAAATCTGACTCAACGAGAAGATTTGGCTGTAAATTTGTCTTCGGTAGAGCTACACCAAAATATGGAGACAATTTTCTCTCTCCCAACTGATTAGCTTGTGGTTCAGAAATGTATGATCCTGCTCTAAAAAAACCGTTCTTTACCGGAGTCATTGGAACTACCGCACCAATAAAATATTGATCCTCAACACCTAACCATTTCATTTGCGTTACGGGCAGTTCATTTTCTATGTTTTCAGTGCTTTCAGTCTGCAGACTCTCATCGAAAAAAAAGACTGGACCTTCATGAGAAACTTGTTGCATTCCGCCGCCATTGTCTGCAAGCCGCTGTTCTCCAAAAAAATAAAGCACTTCCAAAGGACGAACATCATTGGAGCGATTGATCAACTGAATACGATAATTTAAAATATAACTATCAGGATTTGCTTCGAAGATTTTAACCATCTGGAGCCCATTCACTATGGGTGAGGTTAAAGTGAGTGTAGTATTCAGGCGTCCTTCTTCCAGCACAACATGATCTTGACTTGCAGAAAATACAGTATTGCGAAACATTTCAGTGGTTTTTGCATCTCCCTTAAACTCTTGAGCAAAAGCGGGTACTCCTTCCAAATGATTCCCGAACATTTGTACACGGTTGTCCACTGTTACTTCATCAAGATAATCTGGACCAATGAAGCTGGTAAGAAATGGGAACCAGGTACTCAAAGTAAGCCTGGGCTTTGTATGTTTATAATGTTTTAACTGCAGACTTTTTCCAATTCCACCTTTGGTGTCTAAAACCAACCTGTAATTCTCTGTTTCTATGGTTACTTCCTTTGATGGTAAACTACTGTCAACTTCCTTAATTGATGACGAAGGTACAGTTGAAGAAAGGGTAGAATCTTCAACATTAAGTTCAGTAGATTCTTGTCTCACCGAATTTTTGGTCCTGTCTGTATATTCCTGATCTACGGTATTTACAATCTCTCGAGGAGGCGGATCCGGCGGAGGGAACATGGCATACCATCCAACCATAATTGCACCTGAGAGTACTACTGCCAGTAAAGTGTTTTTATCCATAAATTTTAAGCTTGTGTAAGTTTCTTTCAGAAATTACCGCATTATCAGCTGGTTCTGGGCCAGATTTTCCTGGAACCGGATCAACACCTCCGGGATGCAGCGGATTACATTTCAAGATCCGCCATAAACTCAGATAGGTACCTCTCATCAAACCCAGAGTTTGATAAGATTCCAGAGCATATGCCGAACAAGTGGGATAAAACCGGCAGGAAGCAGGCAAAAAAGGAGATACACAAGATCTATAAACCTTGATTAAGCTCAGGATGAAACGAAGAAAAATATTACTGTTTTCGTTATTCGGTGATTTCTTGCAACAATTCTCAAAACTTGGTGCTACCCGACTTTGTATTGCGTTAGCAGGCTCACTCACTTGATTCCTTGTTTAAGTTTTTGAAAAACTGTCTGACCAGACACAAGACATAAGATGAGTCCATGGGACTCTTGGGCGGGCTCGTTATAAAAAAACAAATGTCGTATGCGCAATTCAACCGTAACCGTTCCTTACGAATCGCCTCTCTCAACAAACGTTTGATACGATTTCGGCAAGGTGCACTCCCGACTTTCTTTTTAACGGAGACTGCAAAACGGCTGCATTCAGCTTCTGCTATTTTATATTTAACACCAATCGGCCCCAAAGACTGATAGATCCCCTGCACAAACACCTCCCGAATAGTTTGACTATGGTGTAGCCTGATCGTCTTCGGGTAAGTTTCCTTTATGCTCATGCACTGAGACGTTTTCTGCCTTTAGCGCGTCTACGCTTGATTACTCTTCGACCTCCAGGAGTCGCCATGCGAGCCCTGAAACCGTGCTTTTTTTTGCGTCGCCGATTGTTTGGCTGGAAAGTGCGTTTCATTGTTAAATGTCTTCAAATTAAAAAACTTTCTAAAAAAACTAATCGTTCAGTAGACCCTGTTAGTGTTAATAATACAAGCTTTAATGATTTATTGTATTAATTTGGCTCACAAGAACTACATAACTAAAGCTTAGTTTGGCAATTTTTCGAGGCAGATTATCAGAGTGAAATTGAATTCTAAATTAGCGCCATCTTGGCAGTCCTACAACTGGACAGAATTCGATTGCAAATCTGGTCCAGCCGAAAAGTACATTTAATGTTGTTATGTTTACAGAGTAGTATATTTTGAGAAAATTTTATCTACTAAAACATTAGACCCCACAGAATTCAGGGATTCAAGTCACCAAAGAAACCTTCCCGCTGAGTAGGAACAAATAATCACAAGCATCTTCTTGCCTCTCTTCCTGTTTCTTTCAAACATAGCATTGCATTTTGGACTCTAAACTATAATTATTTTTCTATAAAATCTTCAAAACAAATGCTAAAGAAATATCCTGAGATTCCGATGTAGGGAAGGACTACACAAATTACTGTTTAAATTTGTAGTGCAGATCATAATTTGGCTAAAGAATTATAACTATGTACCGATAATAGGACATGAGAACCTTTTTGTTAAACACTTGAGTTAATAATCATGGCATTGCGAGTCAATTCAAATATTGCAGCATTGAATGCGCTGAGACACCTGCAGCATACAGAGCAGGAATTGGGTAAAAACCTGGAGCGTTTGTCTTCAGGCCGCAAGCTCAATCACGCTGCTGACGGTCCTGCGTCGCTGGTGATTTCTGAACAAATGAAAACACAGATTTCAGGCCTCGGACAAGCAATTCGCAACTCCGAATCATCCATTTCAATGATTCAAACCACTGAAGGCGCATTAAATGAGGTGAGCAATATATTAATTAATTTGCGTCAACTTGCCGTGCATGCTGCCAACGAGGGTACAAATGACGAAAAAATGCTGCAGGCCGATCAAAATGAGGTGGATAACTTACTCTCTACCTTAAAAAATATTTCCAGAAATACTCAGTTTGGCACTCGTACTTTGCTTGACGGCAGCAACTCAGCAACAGGGGTTGTGATAGGAAACGGGCTGGAGTTTGTTTTAGCTTCAGATGAGGCTAAATCAACTCATTCAAGCGGATATAAAGTTGATATAACACAGGTAGCCACACGTTCGATGATGGTTGCTGCACACAAATTGAGTCTTGAAGATGTCTCACCTTCAGATCCGAATAATGCTATTTCTTTTGTGATAAATGAAGGTGGTCGTACCATTTCGGTGGATTTGAAAAACAACAATGATTTACGAGATAAAATTGAATTATTGACGGCCTCTGCAAAAAGAAATGGAACACCTGAAGCAAGAGTCAGAACGGAACGGGGAATTCAACAGTTGATTGCCTATGAAATGCAAAAAATGGCAGATGATGCAAACATGGAACTGGATATTTTTGTTTATCGACCAGCGGATAATTTAGGACCCTTTCTTGAAAACTTCGACACCCTGAATGATGCATTGACCGAAATGTCAAGAACACCGGGAGAAATCAACAATTTTATTACTGGTTTGGATGAGGTGATTGTCTTGAGGCATCGCCAGTTCGGAAGTGATCCAGGCTTCACCGTTTCTTCAACTTTGGAAAATTACTTTGGTGAAAATATAAAATCCAATGAGGCAGTCTTTTCTGTTCCCGGTCGTGATGTAGAGGGTACTATTGGCGGATCTCCAGGAATTAACGGAGGAGGTGCGGCCATGGGCAGAGGACAGTTTCTCACAGGCGCTCCGGGTGCAGAGGGAGAAGGAGTAACCATAAAATACGGTGAAACGACTGATGATGTAATTTATGAAATTTTTAAACGTTCGGAAAACAAAGTTGCCGGACTTTTCAGGCGAGAGATTAATAATGAAACCTTAGTTGGTGATGATGTGGACGGTTTTGTCCATGTATCACAAAATTCACTTGTTTTTCAAATTGGTCCAAATCAAGGACAATTAAGACGAATTTCGGTTGAAAGCATCAATCCGGAAGAACTTTCAAAAGGTATAGAAAATAACAGCAATTTTCGAAGCTTAGCCGAAATTGATGTGCTGGATGCAGAAGCAGCACAAGATACTTTGCTGCTGGTTGATCAAGCTATTGATGATGTTTCTACGATGCGCGGTAATCTTGGCTCTTTTCAGAGAAATGCTTTGGAGGCAAATTTACACAGTTTGCGGGTTTCAAAGGAAAACCTGACCGCTTCAGAATCTATGCTTGCTGATACAGATATGGCGCAAGAGATGAGTTTACTGGTAAAAAATCAAATCTTGCTTGCTTCCGGAACAGCAATGTTGGCGCAAGCCAATCAGGTTCCTCAGTCCGTTTTACAACTGCTAAATTCAAACGGCTGATTGGAATGTTTTTTGAAATGATTTCTAGCTGCTTGTTCGCTTTGAACACGTAAAACAGAAATCTATGTCATATCAGTTAGTTGACTAAATGTAACTAGGCAATTAAGTGCCTTTTTACACGGATATTCTTCCGGAGTCAATGGAACTGTTTGCCTCAAAAAACGGAACCGTCTTGGCAGAACTGAATCCGAATGCGATCATGGGCTTAGGATCAAAGTTGAATACCAGGGAGATCATCGATCGCTTTATGGCAATCGAGCAGCGCCGGATCAAACCTGTGGAGGCTCGAAAAGAACAGAAAGTAAGCGAGTTGGAGGCTTGGGATGCCGTCAAAATGGAACTGAAAAAGCTCCAAGGCGTCACTGAAGCACTGGATAATTATGAAATTTGGGAGGCACGGAAAGTAGAGACCAGCAATTCGGATGTAGTGGAACCGCAAGCACGGAAAGATTCTGTGCCGGGAAGGCATACAATAATTGTAGAGTCTATAGCCTTGTCGCATCAAATAACGTCACAAGGGTTTGAGCATGAAGACGTCCGGATTGGTACCGGAAGGATCCAGATTCAAATTGGAGACGATGAAGACGAGACGCCTGTCACAATCAATTTGGCTGAAGGCAAAGACACTCTCTCAGATTTGAAGCGGGCCATCAATAATTCTGACTCTGGTGTGGAGGCCTATATCGCCAAAACACACGGTGAAACCCCTTTTCGACTGCTCTTAACCAGCGACGTAAGGGGAGAGCAAGGACGAATTAACATAGACGTAAATCTTAAAGGCGGTGAAGTTAGCGGACCAAGTTACCAAAATACATTTGATACAACTGCTACCTGGACGGGGCTGCAGGCTAAAGTAGCAAAAATAGCTGCAGGTGCAGGATTTGGAGGCTCAACAAATATAGTTGAAGTGGGTGGATCATATACTGGAGAAGAAGACAACGTCTTTACGTTTCGTGTAAATCGTTCCGGAGTCATTCCTTCTGAAGCCGGAGTACTAATCGGCTGGAAGGATAAATATGGCAGAGAAGGGGAAATTGAGATAAATAAGTTTAATTATGTTCCCGGCAGTCCCATCGACATCACGGACGGCCTTAAATTGTTGATAAGTGACGGTGAAGTTATAAGTGGTGACAGCTTTACTGTTGATGTCTTTGCAGAAAAATCTGACATGTTGTGGTGGCTTAGTGAAGCGGACCGCGCACCACAAATTTCACAACCATCTGACTGGAGCAGTAAAGCTTCAGAAGGAGGTCTAAAAGTTAACGGAATTTACGACGGCAATGAAGATGATACCATCGTTTTTCGGGTGGAGGGAAATGGACAGGTCGGCGGACCCAGCCCACTGAAATTACATTACGAATTCTCCCAAACTGGAGAAAAAGGCTCCGTCAATATTGGGCATCCTTATTTAGGAGAAGTGAAAGGTGAGGGTCCATTTGATAGCGCCACGGCTTTTGACTCAGAAGATGGTGAAGAACTCTTTGATTTAGAATTCAGTAAAAAGGGCCGCCGTGATCCAAAACGTCTGCCTATCGGACATGGATTATTCGTAGAAGTGAATCCAAGTGTTTTACGGGACGGTGATACTACGGATGTGGATGTAATTGCACCAACTGCAGAAAGTATGTGGTGGAGCGATGAAGAACATCGTGGCGTGTCAAATAAAGTAGAGGTCGAAGCAAAGTGGAAGACCTATGAAGAATTTGAAGGACTTGATGATGACAAAGAGAGAAGTTCTCTCGACGTTTCTGCTGGAATAAGGGGATTCTCAGGTGGACTCAGCAATGCCCCCATAGAAGTATCCGGAAACTATGAGCCGGATATTGCAAAAACATATACTTTTAGAGTCGAGAAGAGGGGTACTGTTGGTATAACACGTGGGCTGCAAATGAGATGGGAAGACACTTTTGGCGGTACCGGTTCGATAGAAATTGGCGAAGGCTATACTCCCGGTACGCCAATATCTTTTGATGAGGGATTACGACTGGCCCTTGGTAAAGGTGATTTATATGCAGATGATTATTTTACTGTCTCAACTGAGACCTCAACTGTAAGACTTGCTCAAGATTTAGTCTTGCGCCTTGGAGCCACCAGAAGTGGAGAAGGCCTTGAGGTAAGACGTTCGGAAAATATAGCAAATGATGTGATACCAGGACTTGATCTTGAGTTTTTTTCATCCAGTGAAAAGCCTGTAACTGTGTCAGTATTGGGTGACACAGAGGTTGCCAAGGAACGCATTCACGATTTTGTAGATGCATACAATACATTTCAAGCTACAGCCAAGGAGGTTTCGAAGTTTGATAAGTCGACCAACACTGCAGCACCTCTATTAAGTGACAGGAATCTGTCGCGGATGGTCAACGAAATAGCAACCACAACAATTGCAACTGTAAGTGGTTTGCCGCAATCGACAAATATGCTTTTTTCTATTGGTCTGAAGATCGATAACAGAGGCATGATGTCTATTGAAGAGAAAAAGTTAAATGAAAAGATAGTTGATGCATTTTCTAATGTTGCCAACTTATTTCGCACTCATGGAAAAACTGACAATCCCGACATAAGTTTTTTGGGAATGACTGAAAAAACGAGGGTTAATCCAAGCGGTTACAGGGTGGACGTCTCTAATGCTGCAAAGCGTGGATTTTATTTAGGGACTCCACTTCCAGGAATTATAAAAGTTGATGAAACGAACAACGTTTTAATAATTAAAAATAACGGCAGGGTTTCTGATCCGATTGAATTGCGCAAAGACAACTATACCCTAGGCAGCCTGGCCAAAACTATTCAGAACCGTTTGATGGAAGACAAAGCTTTGGGACGCCGTAGAATACAGGTCCGTGAAGAAGAAGGCAGGCTGAAGATAATTTCGGGTACTTTTGGCAACAGCAGCACAATTGAAGTCGAACCTGGACCCGACAAGGATCTCAGCAGTTTGGGACTAACAGACGGGATCAGCACTCCTGGAGAGGATGTTGCAGGATCAATTGGCAATGTGGAGGCAACCGGCAGAGGACAACTACTCGTAGGGGCGAAAGATTCCAATACTGACGGTTTGAGATTGTTCGTGACGCTTAGTGAGGATGATTTGGTTGATGAACAAGAAGCTACTGTGAATATTTCTAAAGGTGTAGCTGTAAAATTAGGCGATAAACTAGATAAATTGAATGACCCTCTGGATGGCAATGTCAAGCGGGCCACAGATGATATAACTGGTCAAATGACCAGTTTTGACGAACAAATAAGCCGTTTAAACAAACGGGCTGATACTAAACGTACAAGGCTGCAGAGAAAATTTGCAAAACTGGACAGCACGATGGGAAGATTAAAATCCCAACAAAGCTATATCACCCAACAACTCTCTGCAATGAGTGGAGCTAGAAAATCATAAAATAAATTATTAAGGAGAAACGATGAGCACCTATGGTAACTATCAGAATGCCTATAAAAAGGCTTCTGTTAATACTCTTGACCAAACTAAGCTGATCATTATGCTCTATGATGGAGCCATAAAGAATGCCAGCTTTGCTGTTGAGCACATGAAATCAGGGCAGATAGAGAAGGTACACGATTGTTTAATAAAAACTAAGAACATTGTGACCGAACTGATGGCAACCCTGAACATGGATAGAGGAGGTGACATTGCAAAGAATCTTCAGTCACTCTATAGCTACATGTTTAGCCAACTTATTGAGGCAAACATGAATAAAAAAACTGAACCTGTAGTTATCGTAATCGATTTACTCAAAGAATTGCGTGCAGCCTGGACACAAATTAATTCAAAAAAGAAAAATGATGCAAAAAGACAAAATACTCCGGAAAAAGGCAAGATGCAAAATAATCAGGAGAATGCTGAGAAACGTATCAGTGTGAGGGGATAACTGTCATGGGATGATCTGGATACTGATTAGAGGCTATCTTTCCTGAACACGAGGCAATCGGGAACTTTGATGATTAACTGAAATGATAGAATCCTGCTCCCCGCCTGTCAGGGACAAGCTTTGCAGGAGTAATATCAAAGAGTATCATTAGACTTATTAGAGACTCTTTAAGAAAAATCGGAAAATAGAATAAAGTCTAGTTAAAGCCAAAGAATAGTGCAGCGCTATTTTTTGGCTTTGTTGTATCATATCTAGGAATTACCCGGCTGCGAACTGTACATTTAGGCCGTAACTTGTTTTGAGTTGCAGGTGTTTCTGAGGCATGTTCAGTTTATCAGCCGGGTTTTACCTTAAAATAAAATTAATACTGTGCTATAAGAATTAGAAGTGGAAATTATCTTGAACTAAAATAGTAGAAAATAAGGCTGTTAGAAATTCAGCTTTAGTGAAAATAGAATTGTGTGAGTATGAATAATTGGCATGAGGCTGAAATGTCGTTGCGCCTGGCTGATTCTCGAATTGCAGGAATAATAGAACGTGCCGGACCTTGTGAATTGATACCGCATGAAGGTGGATTTGCCGGTCTGTCAAGTGCCATAATCGGACAGCAGCTTTCTAATCAAGTTGCAAAAATTATCCGGACAAGGTTCCGGAAGCTCTTTGAAAATGAACTGCCTGACCACGGGTACTTACTGAAACTGGATGACCCCGTTTTAAGAAAGACAGGACTGTCCTTCCAGAAAATCAAATACCTGCGTGGCTTGGCGCAATGGGTGAAAAGTGGTGACCTTGATTTTCTTGCATTAGAAGGGATGGATGATGAAATTGCTATTCAGCAACTGGTGCAAGTAAAAGGAATTGGCCGCTGGACTGCTGAAATGTATTTAATGTTTAGCTTGAATCGTCCGGATGTGTTGCCATTGGGCGATGCGGCTCTTGAAGTAGCAATGAAAAGTCTCTACGGTCTTCCGGAAAAAGATTGGGAGAAGCCTGCTATTTCAATAGCAGAAAAATGGAGACCGTGGCGGACTGTAGCGTGCTGGTATCTCTACCGATATCACAAAATGCTGAAAGACGGAGATGCTCCTTAATGAGTATTCCATCTTATTAAAATTAGAGGTCCACTTTAATAAAGAGAACCTCTGTTGATCTTGGATAATTGAATAATCAACTAAACCTCACACAGCAATACTTCTCGTGAGATAATTGCTGACTACTTGGAACACAAAGTGGGGTGGTCTTTATTTTACTGAAGGTAATCAAATGGATTGATGC
>Ga0207913_1000022_pt1 | contig 46369 bp, 54 predicted proteins | sample DeeseametaMP2913_FD_184168 | JGI IMG/M metagenome (GOLD analysis project Ga0207913, IMG submission 184168) | Marine microbial communities from the Deep Atlantic Ocean - MP2913 (SPAdes) | ecosystem: Environmental > Aquatic > Marine > Oceanic | place: West of Santa Cruz de la Palma, Atlantic Ocean...
TCAAAAGCAGATGTGACCTTGCCCGCTGCGCTCTAGGTCACCCCTTCGGTTTCACCTAGAGCGCAGCGGGCACAGGGGGGGCAGCCATTTTCTTTCTTATTTTTCTTTCCGAAAAATAACGGCGTATAAAAAGATAAAATGAAGACATTAAGAGCAAACAGACATTGAAGATGACTGATATAAAAGAGTGTGAATACAGCCAGCAAGTTAAGGTAATTAAGAGAAAAAGGAAAAGCTACAGACCAAAAAGGTCGCGACTATATAAATACAAAGCTGACATTATTCATTTAAGAAACGCAGGTGCATCTTATGAAGATATAAGTCTATGGCTTAGAAAAAACAAACGGATAAAAATCACATCTAGAAATATAAATTATTTTTATAACAATCATTGCGTGAACAAAAATGAAAAGCCTTAACGAACAAGCTGAAGCGATTATGAAAGCACATAAAGCTTTCGGTCAAAGCAAAGCAGAAACAGAACTAATTGGTAGCACGCAGTATAAGCAATTTACAAGTGTGAGATCATACAAAGAAACCACATCTACACTGGCAAAGATAGGGAAAGTATTAGGTGTAACTCAATTAAAAGAAATAACTCCTGAAATGGCATCTAAATACTTAAACGATAGAAAAGAAGTAAGATCAGTTACCAAAGTTTGCGGTAAAGAAAAAGATTATGACAATTTATCTCAAAAAACATTAGATGCAGAAAGAAAAGCGCTCAGTATTTTGACGGGTAATAGTCTAGAGCGCGTGTTTTCAAATAGCGGTAGACGAGAAGCGAGTAGGTCATACACTCATGAACAAGTGGAAGATATAAAGTCGGCTCAAAATGAAAAGCAAAGGTTTGCGACTGAGTTAGCTAGAGCATCAGGCTTACGCGCACAAGAATTATTAACTCTGAGGCGAGCTGATGAGGATAAAAAAACAACAAACAGAACATGGCGTGATGATAGGTTTGAAGGTTTGAAGGGTGAGGTTTATATAGTCACAGGGAAGGGCGGTCTAAAGAGAGAAGTCCTTATTCCAACAGACTTAGCAAAGAAACTGGAAAGTTATCGGTTAGATAAACCTAAAATTGTAATCGATAGAAAAGTTAAACTTTCGTCATGTTATGATATTTCAGGAGGAAAAAACTTTAGTAAAAGTTTTTGTGGTGCTTCAAAAAGAGCGTTAGGCTTTTCTCATGGCGCACATGGCCTACGGCACACATACGCAAGAGAACGATACGAAACATTAAGGCTATTAGGAAAAAGTGAAATTGATGCTAAAACAATCGTTTCACAAGAATTAGGCCATTTCCGACCGACAATAACAGAGGTGTATTTACGATGAGTATATTAACAGTGGGTTTATTAAGCTTAGCAGGGTATTGGCAATTTGCTGATTGTGATACAGGCTTATCAAAAAACCAAGGTGATGCATTTAAGATATATGAAACTGAAAAAAAACTTAAAATCGAATTACTATTCATCAACTCTGTAGACAGAACATTAGTAAATGAAAACAATAATGAAAACTTCGATTATGTTTTTAAAAACAAGCGAATAACAATGAAAATAGATAATAATGAAAATGAATTGCTTAAAATAATGGACTGGACTTACGACAACAAAACAGTATCGAAAACTGAGCTTTGCATAAACAGGCGAATAGAAATTTAATTGTTCATGAACAATTAAAAAGCGTTTAAAAACTCAAAGAACATAGCCATGACCTTTTCAACGCCTGGTGTTGTTTCGAGCCACTGCTGAAATGATGAACTCCGCATGTGAATTAAACAAACCGTAAAAAACAAGGCCAAAGCTTTAAATAGCAGATTTGAAACAAGCATAAAACATATCGCTATCAGACTAATAAAATAAAGCCATGAGTCATTGATAGATAAAAACTTTAGATACTCTGGAAATGATAAGTAAACACTTAAGTAAAATAAAGAAATGTATTTCATTCGCTCTGCCTAATAGAAAAGCCGCATTTTATGCGGCTTTTGATTTTAAATTATTTACTAAATTTGCAAGCTCAGAGAATAAAGAGGTGAAAACAGTGTAAACACCGCTTTGACCTAGAATTTCATTCTTCTTTGTCTCAGGTAATCCATTAACAACTTTAGGATTAACATCACGCAACCTTGCATTTTCAGTGGACGTGAAAAGTCGAAATTTATTTTCATCTTCAGGATGCAAATAAAACGGTTCGCAACTTCCCGCTTTACTATAAAGCCGTCTAATAATTCGCTGTAAATTTCGTTCAGAACCATCATGCAGATACATTGAAAAACCGTTACCTTTTTCTTTATCTCTGCTTAGTTTCGACTTCAAATGGTCGTAAGACTTATATGTTGGTGAATCAAGGGGTACATCTTCAAGTATTGAGTCTATTGTTCGAATATTTGAATACTGTGGCAAGTTATCAAAATCAAATTCGTCAAATAGCGTTGCAACTAAGAAAATGCGTTTCCGTGGTTCAAATCCGCCAAAATCTTTACCATCTAAAACTTCAAAACTTACATTGTAAGAAAGGTTTTTTAAGCGATTTACAATCAAGCTAAAACTAGCAGTATTCTTGTAAGAACGCTCGCATTCGAGGACAAAAATAGGCGGGAAATACAATGTTAGATACTTCAAAATATCTACTACTGCATTACCAGCATCAGGATCATCTTCAGGCATTTTCAATGACTTTACAGTTCGGCCTGACGGACTACAAGCAGTGCAAGGGGCTGCAACAACAAAAATATCACACCCTGAATGCTCCCCAGCAGTGAAGCATAGTTCTTGAGCGTCAGATTGAACTATTAAACAGCTCTCTGAAAAAAGCTCTGGTTGATTAGTAACAGCTGAATCAACATAAACTTTTTCCCGCTCAATAAAGAGGTCAATTTTAGTTTCAAGACCTACACTATCAAATGTTTCATGTAGTGCTCTATCAAAAATACAACCGCCACCGTACATACTCGTAACAGATAGATAGGCATTATTTTTTAGCTTGTTTTTTAGTGTCTCAATACTAAAAAGTCGTTTAATTGAAATAGCACCGGCTTTTACAATCATCAAACCACGCTGAACTACTATTCGCAGATCTTTAGAATGTGGAAAAAATTCTAAAATGGTTTTATTTATCGACTTAACTAAATGACTATCACGCACCTCAACCAACAATTTTTCAATTGTTGAATTTCGGCCTGTTCGCTTGCTTAAAAGCACTTCACCATCAGCGGCTAAAGCAAAAACAAGTGAATTATCTTTCACCTTAATTGCTAAGCGCTGCCCAGGCTCACCAAGCACATTAATAGCTGCTTGCTCTAACCAAATTCTAGATGAACCTCTATTTTCTCCAATTTTCGTATTTATCAATAATCTCATCATGTTTCTCCAAATGCGTGATGGCCTATGGCCTCACTGTTAAAAAAACATGTAAATAATCTAGCTTTGTAACTTTATTGTTTTAGAACCAGCTAGATTAAAATCTAAATCTTCTGATGCACTTTCCTTAGTTAACCCCATACCAAAACTAACGCTATTCTCCATGAAGTTATACACTTCTTCATTATTCAAAAGCTCAGAATCATGCTCGTAGCAAACGAAGCAATTTTCTGTTGGTAGGAAATAAAATTGTCTTTTCATAATAGTTTGAACCAATAAATACTTTATTAAGGTGAAAGGAAAGGAGGCCGAAGCCTCTCTATTTTTGAACCACAGGTTTGACAATCTGATCTGAACATTTTACAAACTCTGTAATTGCAAGTCCTTTATCTGCCAATTCCACACTAAGAGACTTAATATTAGAAGCTAAATACTCTCTTAAAAAGACTTGTTCGTCTAATGAAACTGCTTTTACAAGATAGTTGCACTTCAATGTATCAGCTTTTTCAATGAAGCTATATGCTTCAGCAAAACTCGCTTTCTCATTAGTGACAGTCCAGTTTTTGTGAAATTTAAAGATGCTTTTTACAGCACCAAGTCGATAACGACCATCCTCTAAATGCACATTAACCGTTTCCTCTGCCACATTGGTAATAATCCCTCGAATTGTGCCGTAAAATACGATTTGATTTTGATGTAAATCCATTCCGATATCCTTAATAAAGTATGATGACCAAAGGCCTCACTAAAGTTGACTTTATTAGTATATCGCTCAAAAAGACCGTAAATTCGGTAAGAAAAAAAATGATTAAGTTGTTCATGAACAATTGAAAACGGCGAACAAAAGTTCGCCGCCTGTTTCGTGAGAATAACTGAATTAACTTTCAGCGCAGTAATAAATTACCGACTAGCTTGTATCGCAGCCTAGACGCTCGCACACGCGAAAAATTCCATTTAAGATTATCCGTTCTTTTGTATTGCACTGTAATAATACAACAATTAATTGCCACGCTTGCTATTTATAAAAAAAAAGCTATCATTAAACTTGTACACCAAAAATTAAAAAACGATTCTGGTACTGACTTTTAAAAGTAAATAAATGCTCTGATAGATTGCTTATTGACTTCAAAGTTAAGAACCAGCTTTTTAGGAACAAATTTTAGGAGGTTTGTATGTTTATTGATTTTTTACTTAAAGCAGCTGATGTAGCAATTGACGTAATTTGTGAACCATTACCTGATGAGCAACACGAAGAATATCAGCCATCAACAAAGTCAATCGCTGTTGATGATAATGGAAATACTGTTCAGTTAGTCGGTACAAGCCAAGGCTGGAAACAAAGTGATTTAAGTTAAAAAGCCACTCATATTATGAGTGGCTTTTTTTTAAACGCTAAAGTTAAATCCATAGCGGTTTTCTATTTCAATCATTTTTTCAGTTAGTTGTAAATCACCCTCACGCCTAAACACTGCTGCTGTCAAATTAACAGAATCATTGTTTTTAACTAAGCGCTCGGCACGAACACAGCGGTTTTGCCAGCAATCAGAATTTAAGTATCTCTCCACTCCCGCCATTTTGCATACAAATGAACGAAATTGAAGCTCATCAAACTCACCACTTAACACTGAAGAAACTTCTATAGCGCTTGCTAAAGCAAGACCTAATGACTCCAAAAAGACAGCATATCCAGAAATATATCCATTTCTAAGGTCAGCTGGTTTTAAATCGCCATTTAGCAAAGAAGCAAACTCCGAGTCCTCGCCTGAACATAGAACATCAAATATAATATTAACGCTTTTTTTAAGTACCATTTGATCCATCAAATCCACTCCAGTTTTATTAAATGCCTTTTCTTTAAAACCCGAAAGCGCTTCAATAAACTTTTTGAAATGAACCAAAGACCATAAAAATGGTGACTTAGCATTAACCGATGTATTTTCTAGATCTATGTATTTACCAACTGGAATGTTTTTAATTAAATCGATTACGAAATTATTAAATTCATTCCGCGAGTCATAAAGTGAACTTATCGCTTTTGATGGCTTAGACAAATTACTGTTAATATCAGCAAAAATTTGCTGTGAACGCTTTAACCCTTCATCATAAAAAAAAGTAACAGGAATCGTTTCATTTTCTAATCCCTTACTATTCTTTAAAGCAATGTTTATGCCAAACCGCCTATGTTGACCATCATTTATCAATATAGTTGCATCACAGCTGATTCGCAATATGCCTAACCTTGAAGCTGAACCAGCAATAACAGCTGCATCAAACGTCATAGCTTTATCAACACTAACAGTAATACTTGGCAGAACATATTCACTAGGATTATTAGTAATATACTCTGCAATGTCATTACCATGTTTCTCATTCACTTTTCGCTGTGCACGATCTTCAGCAGGTAAGCTTTCATCAACAAAAGAAAAAAACTTAACGAGATATTTAAACGGGACTTGAGCTATGAAAAACTCTCGACCAGCTTGAATACCCGCTACCGCAGGAAAGCTATAAGTAATTTCTTCGGAATCTCGTTCGAAACTTTTGATATTACTCTTTTCCTGGGCAACTAATCGTGCCTTTTCTTGTTCGGCCTTATCCCTTTCTTCCAAAAGTAACTGAGCCTCACAGGTGAACTTTGCCATCCAATCGTCATAGCTAACATCTTGTCCAAACTCATCCACAGGGTGACTAACGATATAATCGAACTTACTTAAGTCCTTACCTTCAGCAAGGCCAGCAAGAACGCGAGAGCATAGTTCTATGCAATGCTTTCTATTGTTATCACTGTGAAGTTGATAAACAAGATCTGGGTAACACTCACCTTTCTTTAACTTTTCTTCAGTATAAATAACTGCAAAGTCATCAAAGCAGTGTCTGCCTCTTTTAGCCTTGGTTACAGCTTCATTAGCGTTATAACTATCGTTATGACAACTTTCAACACGACCAAAATTTTTAGTTGCTAAAGCTTGTTCAAAACCTGAATTAAATTTATTTACAATAACTCGATAGTACATTTGTATTCTCCATTTATAAAAAAGGCGAATACAACCAAAGGCTATATTCGCCTTTGGCAAAAAACAGTGATGACCGATGGCCTCACTTAATAAGTAAATTAACTATATCAATTAAACTTGCGGTTTTTCGGGATCAAAAAAAAACCACGTAAAACGTGGCTTTTTGGAAGTTTAACTAATGGTAAGTTGATCTAAGTCCGATACAGCAGAGCAGATATCAATGTAAAAATCCTTATCATGCTCTGAATGCTTATTGCGACAATCTAGTTCAAAACCTTCTGACGCTAGTAAGCTAGATTTAGCTATCACTTTGGCACAAATGGATTCCTCACCATCGAAATGACCTACGACAAAGAATTGCTTATCCTTAATTTTGCCATTGTAAATAACTTTAAAGTTTAAAGACTCTCCACATGCGCCGCCAACACGTTCAACTGAAGTTACATTTTCAGCTTCATTGGCACAAATTAAGAGCTTTTCAACGTACTCAAACAACCGCCCTTCTACGTAACAAAACCAAGCATCATTATTACAACCTGATAACTCAGAATGCCCACAGACATGGAACATACTCTTTGAAGGTAAAGTTAATATTGTTAAAGTTTTTCTCATGATACACCTTTCGTAAAAAAGGCAAACATAGCCAAAGGCTTGTTCGCCTTTGGCTAAATTAACGATGACCAATACGGCCTCGCTTTGAATGTATGTTTAATATAACGTGTAAATTAGTGAAAAATCGTATTGCAAATAAAAAAGCCGCTCATTCGAGCGGCCTTTGTTAGTAATTAATGTCATACAACTTGTAACTAAATTCATCGAAGAAACAACAAGACTCTTGCCCTTCATTGATAGACAACAGAACCGCCTCCTCTGCTATATCCATATCAAAAGAAAGCTCACAATCAAAATCGAACAGATCTAGTTTAATCGCGTAAGTAGTACCACAAGAGGTAACATCATCACTAAAGTGAACAACCCCTTTAAATACCTTAAAGCCATCAACACATCGAACAAAGAAGTCAATTTGCTTACTAACTTCACCATCGACTTCAAAGTCTCTATTTATACTTGAAGGTAAACAATCTGGCTCATTGAAACTACCAACAAACTCAAAGTTTGAATCAAATACAAAAACAGGGAAACCTAAACGCTCAAGCAATACCTTTAAATCATCTTTATTATCTGCCAAATCGGTAATATCAACGTTGTTATTACAACCTTTCTGCAAACAATCAATGTAGCTTGAAAGAGAAACCTGCTCACCTTTGCCATTTTCATAAAAGTTACGTGTAGCATCAAAAACATAAAATGAACTCATAAATCACCTCAAATAATTAAAGGTGATATCACCAAAGGCAATATTACCTTCGGTAAAAAATACGATGACCGATACGGCCTCGTTAAATGTGTAAGCTAACTATAACAACTATTTGTTAAATAAAGTGGCTCAATAATTATTTATAAATATATAACGGACAAATAAAAAAGCCTTTCTGAAAACAGAAAGGCTTTTGTTTTGGTTTACTTAATCTAAGGAACAAACAATATGATAACTTAAAAAAAAGACTGTAACGGCCTATAAATTAATTAGTAAATCGCTCCTGTATATCTGACGAACCTATCCAAATTTCGCCAAGATAAACATCGAACGACACAAATAAATCACAAGCCTTTTCTTCTTGCTCTACAAGAAGCTCTTTTGTCCAACCTTGTTTTGGGGCAGGAAACAACTCACATTGATCAACCCTTCTTCGATTTACTATTTTCAAATCTGAAAACTCTGATTTGTAAAGCAAATCAACACCATTGCATTCGCTAAGCGCAAGAAGAAGCATAACTCCCCCACTTCTAAATTAATAAGAAATATTTTACTAAATAAAAAACTCTCAAACGGCGGAATAAAAAAACCGCTTTAAAAGCGGCTTTTTATCAATCAATCAAATTGTGTATTTCTCTAAAATCTTCTTCGAATAATTCAAGACCAAACTCACGATATCCAGATCTAATATCATCATAACAATCAATAATTTTCCTCTGAGACTTAGCAGATATACCTGAATTGGCAATTTGCTCTAGAACAAAAAGCCAAACAACTAAACACGCTGAACGGTAACTCAAAACACCTTCACAATAAGGAGTTTTAATAGTCACCTTTACATCTTCATCCAAAATAGGAAGAAAAGAAGCACCCTCGGTATCTAGTTTCAAATACTCAAAATATCCGCCATTAAAGACACTGATCATTTGTTTCATACCAGCATAGAACAAACTCTCGGCATAAAAGAACAGCGGCAGACCTTTGAAAATTTCATCACCAAACAACTCAGGGTAACAATTAATGCGACTTGATTCAGAAACGAATAGCTCTTTCATAGATATTTCCTCAAAAATGAAAAGAGGAAACACCGAAAGGGTTTCCCCTTATCGGACTAATAAACAAATGATGGCCTACGGCCTCACTTAATAAGTAAATTAACTATAACAAAAGAATTAACGACAATTGTTCATGAACAAAAAAAACCCGTATAAAACTTTATACGGGCTTGAAAGGAGTGTTAATTTGCACGCAGTATTTCTAGAGCAAGTTCATAAGACTCTAACTCACCACGCAAAAACGGTAGAGTCACCTCAGAAACAACCGCAATGTCGAGCATTCCTGGTAGTGTAAAACCATTTATTGATTCACCACTATTCAACTCAGACTCAATATAAGCAATTTCATTTTTTGCTGAAATGGCTTTGCCTTCAAGCGAAATAATAGCATTATTCAATTTTGGGTTAGCATTATTCATAACATAGTCTCCGAAAAAGAGGAAACTACTCCCTAGGGAATAATTTCCCAAAGGGATAAAATGTGATGACCTACGGCCTCACGAATTTAATTAAGTAAAACAATACCAACTTTCTAGGTTAATTTTCTGGATAAAATAAAAAAACCGCAATTAAGCGGCTTTTTTATTTTTACTATCTAGCAATTGAAAAAAGTAATCACAAGCCTTTTGAGCTTCACTAGCAGCAGTGAAAAATAATGATTTATCATTCTTCAATTGCTTAAGCCAACTACTCAAATAACTAGCATGATTTTCAACCTCGCCTGTAACACCATAATGTGCCCCAAGGAGGCATGCACTAATATCAGCTATTAATTCCTCAACAGCATAAGCATCTTTAATACCATATTTATTAGCTTGTTTATCAAACCTATTTAAGCGATTATTGGCACCAGTGGTATGAGAAATTTCATGAAGCAAAGTTGAACTATAACCATCTTCACTCTCAAATAAATTGAAATCTGGCATGTTTACTTTATCTTCTTTTGGACTATAAAAAGCTTGACCTCCAGAAGTAACAAATCTCACACCTGAAGCCTTACTATAATCAACTTTTAACTTCTCCATTTCCGCCAACAATTCACCCGCAACAGGAGGTGAATCAACACCCACCAAATCAATAGGGACTGGATTTCCATCCTCATCTTCTAACTGATCAATATTGAACACTCTAAAAGACTTAAGTACCTTTCGGGTTAATTTCTCACCATCTTCAGATTCAGGATCTTCAACCTCATAAGATTTATAGAAAAAAACGGGAGCTGACTTAGAACCCTTTTTAACTTTAAAACCTAAACTTTGAGCTTGCTTAAATGTCAACCAGCTGTTAGTTGAGTATTCACACAAAGAACCATACATCCATAGAGAGAAAATATTCACGCCAGAATAAGGCTTTTTCGTTAAATAGTTTGTCGGAAAAGCATCATCTTTAGACCAAGGACAACGCCACGGCTTAACACCACTCTCGATTAAACTAATTAACTCATTGATTAACTCATCTTGTGCTTTTAATTTCATGTTATGACCTATAAATATACTTATCAGGTCATCCGTCAGATGAACCTGACGGTTGAAATTTACGATGGCCTTTGGCCTCGTTCTAGTTTATGAGTTAACTATACAATGAAATGTTGATATACACTTGGGTGAAAAATAAAAACCGCTCAACAGCATTTATTTGTTGCAAGCAACATCGCATTAATTATTGTGGATAACGTTACACGTTAACACACGAATATTTAACACTACTAAACGCTGTCACGGCTCAAAAAATAGGAATAATCATTTTCTGTATTAAACTAACAATCTTTTCTTTGTCTTTAATGCTCCAATCACTAATATCAACACCAGCTAAAATAGCAATTTCACTAGATAAAGACTCTACAGATTGAAGATAATAACTTTCGGCCTGACTGTAAGGACAACACGCCTTAAAATCACTCTCAATATACTTATAGAATAATTCTAAGTAAGCAGATTCGTATTTTTCTCGACTAGCTTTATCAGTAAATAATAAATCCTCAGAGTTCGTAATTCTTTCACCAACATTAAAATCAAGCCCCTTCAAATGATGGCCTTTGTGATAGAAAGAGCTGTACTTAGGTTTAACCAAAGCCAGCGCTGCTTTTTCAGCCTTAAATTTTAAAGGCCGTAACTTTTCTACTAATTGTAATTTTGCAAAGCAATCTGTTAACGAAACAACAAGTGAGTCAGGAAAAAATAAACAATCTTTATTAGAAGAAACCGTATGCATAATTTTTAGTACCTTGATAACTTAAAACAAGTTTACCAATCAAAAGACAGAATCTTTAGGTAATGAAAAATAAACAACCTATGTCATTAAGGTATAGCCAAATGACAAAGCGACAATAAAGTGATAAATGCCTAGTGACACCACTTAAAAGACACAGTATCTTTGACACCACTTAAATGACAATTAAGTTCGAACAGTGTAGCTCTGCAATAAAGTTTCATACTGAATTGGGCTGTATGGTCTGTGTTTTGGTTTGTAAATTTGAAGCTGGGAAATAAAGATTCATACTGGATTTAGGTAGCAGCTTATATTCGTACTCAATTCAAATAATAAAGTTTCATACTGAACCTGAAATATTTACCACCTTATCGAAACAAAAGTGGTAAAAAACTGAACAAACTGCCACTTTTACGAAACAAAACAGTGAAAAACTGAAACAATTTACCAGTTTCGTAGAACAAGCAGCAAGAACTGGTAAAGTTTTACTGCTACAAGTTGCCACCTAGCAGTATGAAACTATATTGCTTAGGATGATACTTTATTGTTCGGGGTGAAACTCTATTGTTCACCCACAAACAGTTCCCTAATAATAGAGATAGGCTAATGTTAATAAGACCATATTTACGCGCATCTACAACCGAACAAAACGCAAACAGAGCAAAGGCCTATTTAAAAAAATTTGTTCATGAACAAAATTCAGCGAATGGGACAGAACACAAAATAGCAACTTGGTATATTGAAAATGCATCAGGCGCTAAAATCGATCGGGAGATTTTAAATAAATTACTTGATGAAGCAGAAACTGGTGATGTATTACTAGTCGAGTCTGTAGACCGACTAACTAGATTAAATAACAAAGATTGGGACAACCTGAACAGCCTGATAAAAAGTAAGAAAGTGCGTGTTGTTAGTGTGGATTTGCCAACATCATTTGTAGCATTGAAGCCACAAAGTAAAAGCATGAATGAATATACAGATGTGATCCTTAATGCCATTAACTCTATGTTACTTGATATTCTTGCTGCTACTGCACGAAAAGATTATGAAGATAGAAAAAACAAACAATCCCAAGGTATCGAAATAGCTAAAAACAAAGGAAAATATAAAGGCCGCAAAGCAAACGAAGAGTTACATAAAGCAATCATTACCCTATCTAAACAAAACAACGATGGTACTAAGTTAAGCATTAATGAAATTGCTTCAACGTTGAAAACATCTAAATCCACAGTATGTAGAGTCAGACGCTCACAAAAAAGCCTACTGATGTAGGCTTTTTTAATCCACAGTTTAAGTTAATAAGAAAGGTAAAAGCTGTGAGTAATTACCCGCCTTTAGCTTTATTAGCTGCATTCCGTTTGGTTTGAGCTGTTTTAATTCCTTTTTTCGCTCCTTTTTTGGCTGCACCTTCAGCTGCACCCTGCGCTGCTTTACCCCCATTCTTACCTGCGCTACCTTCTGAAGCACCTGGTTTATCACTCATAGATGAAGCAGACTGTAAGTTAAGTCCAGCCATTGTAAGAATCGCTGTAAGCATTCCTGGGAATAGCACAAAAAGTAAGTCAGTAAGTGAAGTACCTATTAATGCTACGTTTGGATTTGTAATTATATCCATATCAACGCCCTCACCTAAAACTTCATCCACAAATGATTGTTGAGCCAAGAGGCTTAGCTCAAATAAATAAGGCCACAATAAGACGCTAAACATAAAGAAATAGAACGGTACAATAAACTTAAACCCATAGTTCGATGCAAGAGAACCTAACGGCGCTAGACCTATTAACACCATCAAAATTATAGCTTTTAAAATTGGTGCTGCTAATTGAATCATGCTCGCACCAGCGTAAGATGGAAATGCACTTTTGACCATGCCATAAGTACCAGCCGCTCGGCTTGCAACTTCAGTGATGATTGCAATATCGCCATCGCTACGATCACTATAATCAACTGCCTTTTCAATGCCCTGTATTGAAGAAATATTGTACCCATTGAAAAAAGCCGCTTTTAAAATCGCATCTTCTTGATCTCTACGGGTATCGACTTTAAAGGCAGATATAGCAGAAAAATTATAATAAGTTCTAACTGTATCATCACCTTCAGACTTAATAAGATCACTAATTAAGCGCTTTCTTAAACCTTCATCGCCACCAGAAAAATAGCCAGAAAACCCATCACCTAAACCATTCCACCATTCACGACAAGTTGGGAATCCGCCAAGAGCTTGGACACTTGGATTGGACTCCCAAGCAGACACATTTTTATTGTTAGGGGATTTAGTGAAACCTTCTAGAAGTGTTTTTGAATAAAATCCTTCTGCAATGTTCCCATAGTAATTATTATTTAAGAAACTTTTTGCACCAGCCCAAGGCTGCTCATCACCATCAGGATCATCTATCCAAGCAACACTAGAATCTCTATTCCGTATTGCTAAAGTTTTGGCAGGATAATAACAAGTATTCAGAAAAGACTTAGTTTCCAACACTAAGTGAGGATCACTAATAGAAGCATCTAACATAGCTTGATTGAATGCGGTGATATTAATAGAACATGGCAAACGGTTAATGGCCTCCAAAGAAACACCATTGCCCAAGTTGTAAACTAAACCTAAAAGCGGAGGAATTTTTAAATCATAACCAGACACATTTACCAAAACATTACGTATATCAGACGTTGAATACCCCATAGGTTCTTCATCAAAATATTTCTTTGAACCGTCTATTTCACACATGCGTGAGTAAGTTGCAACATCTGATATTTTATAATCAATTAAAGGAATGAATGTCAGCGAAAGACTTATCAACATGACAAAAAACTTAACTTCAATCTTTCGTTGTAAGCTGCTAGTTCGGCCTGAACTGATTGCATCAGTTAAATCGCTAAAAATTACAAATGCGAAAGGGAAGTAAATTAAACCTGTATCAAAAAGGACACTGTATAAAATGTTGTAGCTAAGAAGCCCTATTGATACGAAGTAGATATCTACAATACTAGTAAAACTCATAATCCCCCCCGACCTAGCCAAGTAACTAATTCAATGAAAATAACTAAAACTAAAAAGATATTACGGAGGTTCATGTAATGCTGACGAGAGTCCTCATTAGCAATAAAGAAAATACATAGCTGATTCCAATAAATAAAACCGAGTGTCATTACAAGATACTTAATACATAAGACGTAAGGTGATGCTTTACTCCAACCAGCATGAATAGATGGAAACAAGGGCATACATAAAATTACGATTCCAACTAAAACAAAAGAAACTAGTAAAAATTTAAGAGCGCTTAGGCCAAAGGACTTTAAGTTAGAAAGCATAATCAAGATCCTTTTCTACCAGAAACACGTTTAATGCCATCTACTATTTCTTGCTCTAAAGTAGTGTTATTTTTTTGAACATCAGTGTTTCTACGGTTTGAATAACGATCTAAGAGGCGAACAATAACATCACCTTTAGCTGAAGCCTTTAATTCTAAGTCCTCTTTTAACATTCGTATTTCATCAGTAATAAGAGCTAATTTGTCATTTATAATTTCTCTATTCATCGTTACCGATTGAAAGTTTGGATCTGATTTACCTGCAAGCATGATGCGTCTTGCAGCAAGTAACTTATCAACTACTTTCATAAGAGCTAAATCATCAGCTATTCTCGAAATAAATACGCCTCTGTGTATTTGTTCGTCACGCAAAGCAAAAATAACATTTTCATCAACAAACATATCATTTACGCTAATGCTCAATAACTCAGTTCTGGTCGGCACTTTGCCACTGTCTACTATGTCCACAATATCTTCAGCAATACTTCGGGCTTCATTAGCAATATCGTCATAAACACCAGTACCGACTGTTTCATCATATTGAGTGCATTTTTTACAAGTACCATACTCAACTGTACCTAACGTTTTTTTGATCCAATCTTCAGCTTCAGACGATGAATCAAACACATTTTTAATCCAACTTTTCGCTTCTCCTACGGGAGTCCTTGCATCGAAACTCTTTTTAAAAGCAATATCGACACCCGCTTTGACAACATCTTCAACAGGCCTACATGGATTAGAAGCTTTATCACCACAATTGCCACCAGAAAGCTTTGGAACACCTGCCTCACCTTTCGATGCCCCCTTATCATTCATTGTCTCAACAATATCCGTTTTCTTTTTATCAGGGTCACTAGCTAGAGAAGATGAAAAATCGAAATAAGTTGACTCATTAGCTAACGCGCCAAACCCATTTTGAGAAAAGTTTGCTGACATACTTTCACAAGATTGGACGGACAAATTGAAAATATCCTCACCTTTAATAATTCCGTTATTAATGAGTTCATATAGTCCTGGGTCCATTCGTTGTATTAAAAGCATAGGCAGCCTTGTTACAAAACCTTTCATCGCATTAACAGCATCGCGCTGCAACCGATTAAACTGACTATCTAAATCATTCATCATGCCTTCAACGCTAATACCTGCATCGAACCCAGAACAATCAGCACCTATATTCCAATTTAAACTTGGTAGATCAGCACTGATATCTAATTTTTTTCTGTGTTTCCAAGGTGACACATTATTTATCTTGTAAGAAATTGAAGGGTCTTGCTCATCTAAAACAGATGAATGAGCCAATGGCACAGCCAAAGCGCTAGAAAGAATTGATATAATAAATAGATTTTTCATTACCATGTCACCTTGTATAGAAAACTGCCGCCAGAGGGTTTTTTACAACATTTATACCTGCGCCAATAATGCCAAGCATAGTCACCATTAACCGAACGTCGGTCAGAGAAACCATCGCTTTCGCTTTTTAATTTGAAGTTTTCATCACCTAAAATATGACAACCTGATTCTTTCTTAGGCGATAACATTTGGAATTTCCCATACGTAGAAGTATGGGTTTCAAACTGATTAGCTGGTTCGTAATAGCTACCCTTACGACCATCGAGTGAAGTGTTATAAATATCATAACGACCACTAATCACACTATCGACAGCCCTTGCCGCAATAACGGAGCTTGCACGATAATGATCATGACCTTGAACAACACCGACTCTAGGGTAAAGATGCCCCCAAAAAGGCTTTGTCTTTATTAGCTCAGGCCTTGCGCCATCCCTACGTTCGCCAATGTATTTATTGCCGACAACAATTTCATCAATGTTGACCACACTATCTACAACCCCTGAATACCAAAACAATGGATTGCTGGAACTAACAAAGTAAGGCTGTAGAATGGTTGAGCCTGGTTCACACGCCACATAATATTCACTTAACCAACTGTTAAGTGTCCAAGCAGCCGGTGATCCATAAACATCAGCTAAACGATAAGTAACATTGCTTTGTTGACGAGTATTACTATGTTCACTTTGCATTTCGCCGCCATTCGCCTTAGAACCAAGCAGCGATGATAATAACTTAGTGAATGTATTAGACTCTTTGAAAGGTGAAGCACCTTTTTGATCGTATGTAGTTACAACTACATCAGGGGTGTAATGCTTTATCCAAGGCGAAGTTTCAACATCGCACCAGAAAGTTTTGCAAACAAGCCAAAAACATGCGCCTTGAAATTCCAAGTCAGTACAAGAACTAAAGTCGCTCTTTAGTGCGTGTTGAGCTATTTCAAAAAGATTTAAATCATCAGCCTTGGCTGGCCTTTGCTGCACGCTGATAGTCGCTGCTATTGCGAATAAGCACCAGCGCTTTTTGAATATTAGTTTCGCCATAAACTATCCAGTTATGGCCGTTTTCTTTTAGTACGATTGCGGGAACTTTTAGAACCTTCAGTTCAAGTGCTGTCTGTAAATATTTAAATGAGTCTGACATTTGATTCATCAAACTTTTAAGTTGAGGATCAGAAGCAATGCGCTTTCTAGCTTCAACTTCTAAATCTTCTTTAGACCACACCCTATTACTATCAAAAACGAGCCGTTTATTAATTTCAGCTCTTATTTTATTCGATTTACTTACGTCAAATTTCGTAACCGAAAAAATAGTTTGAGAGTTGTGAACCCCAGAATCATAAAAATAAAAAATTTCAGAAGCTGATACATTTGCGCTAAATACTAAAAAAACAAATATCAAACTAAGATTATGTATAATTGCAATCATAAGACCGTCCCGTTAATTACAATCATTAGCCCGTCCCGTTATATGATATGTATAACCCGCTGCATCGTTAGTACCATCAATATTATCGTAAAACAGGACGTTATCACTCGAACCATAACCACCTAAGAGTGCATTTTCATATTGAGGGACGAGCGTTTCAGCATTAGAACCCCTTCTACTTTTTCCGACTAAGCCAACTACAAAGCTTGTAACCCATTGAAAAGTTTTAGGGTATGTTAATGATATAAAATCTCCCGTACTATCGCCTATTTGATCTGAACCACTGATAGTCATAAATAAGCTATCAGGATCACAATAAATGACATAGCGCTTATGATTACGTACTGATAATCTAGAATAAGCCTTAGTTCCCTTAGAAGATACCAAGGCGCTAACATCACCCACGGCTTTTTCTGACGCATAGTAATTAGTTCTAGTACCATTAGTAGCATGAGAAATAGAATAGTTACCTACATTACTTAAACCAACGTCATTTTTAGTAATGGTAATATTTGAACCTAAGTTCTTTCCGTTGATAGTTCTAGATGTTTGCACAAAACTTGCGCTATCAATACCATCTAAACGATCTGAATCACTGGCCTTTGCTGTCTTATCTAATTTACTAGAGTCAAGAGCTTGATAAGCTGTATAAACAGATTTTTGAGAAGCATATAAATCTGAGCGATTGCCAGAATACGAGTCTGTAATACCATAGTTAGCAACATTACCAAGGCCAACATCAGCTTTAGTTAAAGTAATATCAGAGCTTAATGATTTACCATTAATCTTACGAGTAATCTTCACAAAATCACTTGAATCAAAACCGTCTAAAGTATCTGCATCAGATACTTCAATATTATTTATTTTGTAATCTAGATCTTTCCAAGCATCATTAAGCGCCTTTTGATTAACATATAGCGAAGAACTAGAGCCAGTGTATGAACCTGTTACACCGTAGTTAGCAACAAGCCCAAGACCAACATCAGACTTGGTCAAATTAACATTACTAGTAAGGTCATGACCATTAATTGTTGTACTTGAACGAGCGAAAGCGGAGCTATCTAAATTATCTAATAAGTTGGCATTAACAGCAGTAGCATTTGCATCTAGCTTAGCGTTATTTAGTGAATGATAAGCATTGTATAAGCCACGTTGCGTTATAAATAACGTAGGGCTGTTTCCACTATACGAATCTGTAGCACCGTAGTTAGGTACATTACTAAGACCAACATCGCCTTTGGTAAGGCTTTCGATTTTATTAAATAGAACATTATAAGCATCCCCTACTGCTTTTTGAGAAGCGTAAAGAGTTTGTGAACTAGAAAGGTAGTCATGACTAATTCCATAATTAGCAACAAGGCCAAGACCAACATCAGACTTAGTAGGTAAATTATAAGGCGAAAAAACACGCTGACCGTTATCGAAGAAACCTGTTGATGAATTAACTTGAGCTGCATTAATAACATCAACACCATCAATACTATTACCACCAAGTAATAAATCAGTCTCCATAGTATTACGGTTAGCGTCACCATCCCAAACACGACTTAAAGACGTTTGAATTATTGCTGCTTGCGAAGGTTTGCCAAACTGATATTCAACTACATCGCCATTATTTGTAGCACTGATAGAGCTAGAAATATATTTAGCTATATTCTCATCATTTACATCAACTCTTAAACGAATTGAATTTGCAAGAACTGTATAACTAATAGTTGAACCATAAACAGAATCAAAATTACCAAAGTAAAACCCATCAGTTACAAGTTCAACTGATGTAGGCCAGCGATTTCTTTCTACATAAAAATCGAGAGCTGCCGCTTTTATATCGACAAGCTTTGCAGAAAGCAGATCAGCACTTTTTAAGTTCGATTGAATTAAAGCGCTACTTGCCTCATTAAGCTTTAACTGTGAATTTGCAAGCACACCAAAAGTAACTAACGAGAAAACTAAACATAGGGAATATTTAAGCTTCATAAATTTCACCTTAAATTGTTCATGAACAATTTATTAAGAACAAACTTGGTTATCATTTCTCTGCCTGTCCTGGTGCAAGAAAGCGCCTTGAGAGCTAGAGCTAAAATTTAAAGGGAGTTTAATTGTTACATCTAGCCCGCTCGCAGAGACATTGCCATTAGTAAAAATGAGTGAGTCAATTAAAAGCGGGTTGCTTGAAGCTAATTCGAGGTTCATTTCTATAAATGGCCTTGGAACGGATTTAATTTCAACCACCACATCATCAATACCGAATGAGTTCAAATCCAATATATTCCCGTAATTTAAAGGCTCTAAATCACCCTCTGAGATAACACCAAAAGTACAATGTGACGCATAATAAATTCTCGTTACATCAGCAATTGCATTGATACGTGAAGAAAGAACTTCTTTCTCTTTGACTTGGTAACGAGATTCATTAGAGAAAACTTGTAAAAGACTAAAAGCAAACATCGAAGCAACGATAGCCATCAAAAAATATGAGAGGCCGAAGCCTCTCTGTTTGCGAGAATTGAACACGGTATTAGCTTGCTGTAACTGTGAGCGTGTCACCGCTACACGTTGCAGAGAAGTTCTTATTAATAGTTTCAGCGCCACGAGTACATAAATCAGTATTCAAGCCTGAAGCATTAATCACAAGTTGTGTAACAGTAGAGTCACCCAAGTCATACGCGCCACCATGAGGATTTGCAGTGCTTCCATCACCCCACTTTTCAGGGACAAGACGGCGCTCAGAAAGAAATTCAATAGTTAAACTTTCAAAACGATCATCTTGTGTTCGAGCTGCGGCACGCGAGCCTTCGATAATAGTGCCAATTTCATCAACAAGAAGCTGTTCGTCACTTTTAGCGGCTGAAGCATCAGACTTAGACATAAAATATACAGACGTTACAAGAACAAGAGCCAATACAGCCATGAAATCAACTGACAAGAAACCTGCTTGTTTTTTTTGAGTACGAGAAAATAATTTCATCATTTCACCTTTAATAAATGAAGTTTGTAGATTCAAAGACGGCACCAATTGAAAGAATCATCAACACAGCACCAATCAAATATAAGAACAACGAATATTTCTTAGTCGCTCTCCTGAACTGCATGCTGACATCTTGTGTTGCTTGCGAACTTACAGCAATCAAGTTATTTGCAAAATCTTCATTTGAGCTATGACTAAAATAAGGACTAAGCCTCACTTCTTGGTTTTTTGAGATAATCCCTTTGAGAAAATAATCTCGCTTTGGTTTTCCCTCTAAAAAACCTAGCTCCATTTTATTTAAATAAAAACGACAAAACGGGGGTACAAATAATTTTAATAACTTCAAAATTTCTGTATCACGGATATTGGATTTCTTTAATAAACCATACAGCTTAATTAACCTTACAGACCACAAACTTTTATAAAGAGAACAAGGCCATAAATTATCCATTTTAGTTCTAATTAAATTCTTCGCTGGCGTAGACGGGACTAGACGAGGTAAAAAGAACTTAAGCGCTCCGTAAACTAAAACAAAAAAAGCCGCAAGATATAAACCATAAGTGGTAAAAAAGTTACCAAGACCAAGTGCGATATCCATCTCAATAGGCAGCTCACTTGTATCTTTAATTTTTGCTGCTCGCTCAATCATTTTTGGTACAACAGTAGCGCCAATAAAAGAGAGTGAACCTAAGCCCCCGATAAAAATCATCGCGGGTGCTGCCAATGCGCTAAATGCATTTTTGATAAGATCTCGTTCTAAAAGAATAAGGTCACTTACCTCTGTAACAACATTTTTTTCCTGACTAAATCGCATTACTTCATAGGCAATGGCTATGTTTGGATGAAAGTATTTATTCAAAACACTACGCTGGCCTTCACCACTTTCAACGCTAAGCGTCAACCGATCACATAAAGTACAGTAAAATGATTTACTCCCATAGATATTTTGATAGCTCTCTTTTGTTAACTCGATAGCTTGCAAAATACTCAAATTATTATCAGTAAATGTATTTATTTGTTTGATAAATTCAATCTGAGCATCGACCTTAAACGAAGCGCCAACGTCCCACCTGAATTTAAATTCAGACCATGAAATATTTCTTAAAGACTCTACAGATAAACTAATCATTCGTTGGTAACTCCTTCAGCCTTGAAAGACAAATACAACCTGATTTAAAGAGCAAAACCCCTTGGTCATAAATCGTTTTATGACCCTTCGATAAGCGGAATTTTTTCCAACCTAGATAGTCTTTTTTAATAATAAAGCCCAAATCATCATCAGTGATTTTAAGTAATTCTAAAATTGGTTTACGCCCCTTCTCGCCCTTATTGCAATGGGCGCATCCTTCAGGGTTTTTAAAACGAATTTCTTTACTCGTAAAACATTTAAGCGCCCTAAGTTCTTGCTCATGCTTCAGTTGTTCTTCATGAGTAAGGTCTTTAAAAGATAAAGAACAATGAGGACATAACGTTTTAACTAAAACTTGAGAAGATAAAGCTTTTAATACTTCTGGCGATGAAAGCGTTGAACGCTCAACCCCTAAATCTTCCAATCGCTGAACAATACCAAATGGTGTTTTTGCATGTATAGATGTAACTACGCCATGACCAGTTAAAGCTATACTAGTCGCAAAACGTGCAGTTTCTTTATCACGCACTTCCTGCAGAAACAAACAATCAGGCGCTTGGCGCATTATTGAAGAAAGTTGCTTCATCGCACCAATACTGTGATTTAATGAATTTTGAGTAATATTTCTATATTCACGTGGTTTACTGATTTCAATTGGATCTTCAAATGTTTGCACATTTCGCATTCGCGGCAATGCTAGTAAACAAGCATAGTTAGTTGTTGATTTGCCTGAACCTGTTTGACCACAAATAAGTGACATACCACCTGATTTTGACAAATCAAATACTATAGATTTATAAGCTTCGACCTGTTCTGGTGGTAAACCTAACTCTGATAACTGCTTTGCCTTTCCTTGAGAACGCAAATTAATTAAGAGTTCGCCTGGGGCTTTAGTTACTGTTTTTGTAAAACGATATTCATACTTTTCTAAGATATTACCAGCTTCATCAGTCACAACATGACCAACATTCTTTTCTTGTGGTGAAGTAACTTCATCAAAAGAACCGATTTGCGTACCAGCACCTTTTTTACCGTCATAAACACTCGCCACTATTGCTCGACCAAATGAGTAATTTTTCAAAGCGTAGGTTTCATCACTTAGCTCACCATCAACTTTAAAAGTTGCGTAAGCTGTGTCATCTTCATTACTCAAGTGAATAAATGTATCTTGCGCACCAAGTTCATGCGCTCGATACATAAGTGCTTGGAACTGTTTACTAGCTTCAGTCTCTGTAATCTCCGTATGGCCTGTTTCTAAGCTAGTCACATTAGCTCTTATGTAGTTTTGTAATAACTCACCATCTAACACAAAGACTTTAGCTATTTTCAAACTAGTAATTCTCTTTAGGAAGTTATTTACAGTAGATAGATTGTGATCGAAACTAAATGAGTCTATAGCGATTACACTTTGTTCAAAGAATAGAACAGTTAAATCCAACTCTTTTGCTAAATGACTAGCAATAGTTGGATCTTTATTAATAGTGTAACTTTCCAAAGAATCAGTGCTACTAATCCTGTGGAAAAAGCTATCATTAGAACCACCCGACACACTAAATAGATTGATTTTCATAATAACGCCCCTACATACAAATTCGTTTAAATTGTGTCGAAACGTCATTACCAACAAAGCTAATACAGCCTGAACCATATTCCACTTTAGACAATTGATATGACTCGAAATAATCACCTTCTTGGCGGTCTATAAATAATTGTCCGTCAATTGAGAAAGTCGCTTTTTGAGATTCAGAGATACTTTGTAAAATGATGTTAGGCCATTTAACATTGGTTGAAATTGGTAATTGCTCTGAACCTGATTCACCTTTCAAAAAGCTTCCAAAATTGAAACTATCCACTTTAGCGTTCTGTAAGGCTTCTTCTTTCTTTTGGAGTTGTAAGGCTTTAAAAGAAGCTTCTTGTTCTTCTAGGTTCAAGTTGGCTAGTCTAGTTCGCTCTCTTTGTGCATTAACATTAAGTCGTTGCTGTAACCATTGTGCTTGAACTTCTTTATTTAAACTGTTTGTTAACATGCTTGCACAAGCAGCAACAGCGTTAAAATCACGGCTAACAACAAAGCGAATATCATCTTCAGATGCGGTATTTTTTGGTTTTGAGCTTGTTACATTTACTTTTTTAGCTGGTTCTCGGTCAATACTTACAGCAACCTCCGTAGCAACTTGGCTTGATTGCATTAGTCTTTCAAGCTTACTGTTATCTACTTCGTTTTCATTAAAGTTGATGAAAGAACCTATGCCCACTGAAGCAATAGCAACAAAAGTGAACAGAGTGATAAATTTCTTTTTAGTGAGTTTATTTGCCATCGGTAACTCCAGCTATAACAAGTGTTAATGTAAAATCAAATGAGTTAGAAGCGTTCGATTTAATGAACTTAACTTCTTCAAGTGAGTAAGGCGAACCTCGAAGCGCTCCTGCAATTGAAACTATGTCGTCAAAATACAGGGCAGGAATTGTCATTGTGTTTTCTTTGAAAACTACATTACTTTCAGATGTTTCAACTTTTAAATCCCTTGATTTAATATCCACATCATCGAAAAAATAAGAAAAGTTACTAGATAACCATTTTTGATAACTACCCACGTGAAAACGAGCGTAGTTAACATAAACAGAGTTTCTCTTTATAATTCTAGAGAGAATGGCCTTGTTGTTTTGAATATCAACAGCGTAGCCATTTTCAGTAATGAAAGGTTGGATTGCTTTCATTTCACCATAGCTACTATCAAGCTCTAATATCTCTATTAACTCACCGCTTTTTTCATCGCGAGTAAGATATGCACCAATTACAGACCAGCCACTAACCAAATTAACTTTGTTTATTTGACGATAAAGAGCAATCAACTGGCTGTAAGATTCAACTGAGTTTTTTGTGTAAAACTGCTTTAGCGCTTTATAACGAGCTTCTTTTTTTACAACTTTTGGGGCGGTACTAACTGGCTTAGGCTGCTCCTTTTCATAAAAAGAAAAAAAGAGTATTGCGCCCAAAATTAAAATACCCACATAGTATTTTAAATTCAGATATCGCGAACCAAGCCTTAATGATTTCAAATTCACTAACATAGTTAGCTCTAAATCAACTGGCTTAAACGTACTATTCTTAGGCAGTTCAAAAGCGCCAATACTAAAACAATCTTCATGTTCTTCTTTGTCACAATTGCTAAGAACATGAATCTGCTTCTTATCACGCAAAATTGATTCAAATGCTCCTTTTAATGCCGCAACATTCAAGTCAGACAACACCCCGAAGTATTCGTATATAAACTCGCTGTTATGCTTTATAAGCAAATAGAAAGAACCATCTTCGCTACTATCAAGTTGTGGGGACTGAAATATAACGACACATGACTTTAATTCAGAACATGCTTTAATTGCAGAAGCCGTATAAACGGCACTTTCTGATTTAGAAGCTACAATGTAATCCCCAACAAGCAAACCAAAATTCAAAGAGTCTTTTCGTAAGCCAGAAATATCTTTGTTTAGGTTTTTCACTTTTAAAATTGAACCAGAATGCATTACCAGAACCTCTCAAAATTAGGTAAACACTCAGCGTTTAAACTAGAAATAAATTGCTTATAAACAGAGATGTTTTTACTTAAAAACTCACTGAGAGCTGATTCAGATAATCGCGGAGAATACTCCACCGCGGGTAATGTGGAAGTATCGAGTAACTGAAGTTTTTTATCGTCAAAAAGCACTAACGAGACAAAAGGGATTGAGTCAATGACAAATTGAATACTGTCAGACTTTGTATAACTCCCTCCAATTAAAACAGTCATATTTGAAATAGCCATGTGATCACTCCATCATAGCTTCAGCAACCATAACAACATGAACTTCTCTGTCACGGCTACTACGCCCCAAACCAGTTAAACCTGTGTGACTAAATAACGACTGACTTTCATCAATGCTAAAGCCGCCGATTATTTTTGGTTTATTAGGTTCTAAACGTATGGTTGTATTAATTTCGCGATCACTAATTTCTGGGCTTTCCACTTCTGAGCCAGCATCACCTTTCTGAACAATATCTTTCAGACTAGATAAAGAAGTCGATACAGACAGAACAACATCGCTTTCACCGATATTAGGCAGCATATAAAACACCCGACCAGAATTAACTACTTTCTGCTCAACGCCTGATTGAGTACCGACATTAGTAGTTTGATTAACTGGCCTATCTGTAATCAAGCTAACTTTGCTCGCATCAGTAAACTTACCAATTCGGTTATTCGATGTAACAGCCGTCATAAACGTTTTATCTAAAATAGACCCCTGCTTTGCAAGATTTTGTAAAACAAGGCTTGTTCCATTTACATGATTAACAGCAACACTTCCGCGCTCGCCTAACCCACCAATAATTGCTGTGGACGATTTTGAAATCGTTTCAAGAGATAACTTATTAATACCCGCTAACGTTTTATCAATAATGTCTGCATCAAAGTTCAATGCAGTGTCTTTGTTCTTTTCTATAGCAACTAACGTTAAATTAATGCGTACTTGCCTCAATTCACGCTCAGTTTTTTCAGCTATAAACTTTTCAACTTCTAACATTTGGCTTGGTAGCGCTTTTACAAAAATAGAACTATCACTCTTTATAATTTTTGCTGATGCGCCTGATTCACACTGATTAATTGAATTTAGAAGTAATTTTGACTGCTCTGAATCATCACTCGTACTAGTAATAGTTGAATCTGATTGACTAGATTTTATTCGGTTCAGTTCTTCGTTTGATTTACAACTAAGAATACTCTCAACACCTTTTAAGTAGTCATTCAACGGGTCAAACTCGCCACTCAATACAGCGAACTCATCCCCCGTTTCAGTTAGGGCTTCAGATTGTGCAAAGTCATCACTATCAGTATCTAACTTACCCTCTTTGCGTTTCCCTATTGCAAATTCATAAAGGCCGACAGGAGTGCGGACAGGAAAAATCTTTGTCATGAACTTATGAACAACAAGACCACTTTCTCGAACATCTAGCTTATATCCTGACGATGCTTGAATAGCATTTAGAAGGTCTTTGATTGTTGATGTATGGCTATTGATATTAACTAAAAGTGATTTATCAACACCTTCTCTATACTCAACATTAAGGCGCTTAGAACCCAACACCAAGTTAAGTAACAAGCCAAGTTCAACTTTGTCACCCAGCCTACGACCAACAGAAGAATTAACCCAATCTGGCATTTTCAAATCTGCTTGCTCTAACTTAGGAACATAGTAAGTTTTGAAGTTATAAACGTTTGGAGTCAACTCTTGATAAGCTAACGCATGTTTTGCGTACAACTCATAATTGGCGTTTTTGTGTGCAACTTTCTCAGGTGCAGTAATAGACGCACAAGAAGCCAATAAAACGGGCAGAGTAAGCATTGACACTTTATTTAATAAACTCATTAGCGCACCTTTAGATATTTAGACATTTCAGGATCATTACGATAAAAAAGAACAGCGATATCATTAGCAAAGCTGCCGAAAATAATAGGCTGCTTTTCAAAACGATACGGTTCAATTAGCTTTTGAATTACTTCACGCTTTGAGCGAGCAAGAACACATGTTTTTGATGCAACTTTATGATTTGCTGTTTTATCAATGAAGCCCTGGTTCTCAGGGTAAAAAGAGTTAATAAGAGTGTTTAAATTTTCATTTAAACGCCCTTTTTCAGTAACAAACCCATATAGCTGATATTCATCACTGACTAAAGAGCGCTCACCATTACGATGTTCACACCAGTTCAAAAGAACATTAAGCTTTGATGCTTTGTCATCAACTTTGATGCTTGGCTGTGAGATATGCGCCACATTACTAATAGTTTTGTTGTCTACCAAGACGGCTTTTGCATTAACTGCATTACCCGTTTTCGTGCTAGACACAACATCTTGAGAAAAGCTTAGAGCGCTATACCCAAGCAACACAAAACAACAAAAGTGCTTAAAACAATTCATCTAACTGCTCCTGTACTTGTTCAACATAAGTTGATTTCTTCTTATAGCTAACTGTTTGAGTAGCTATATCAATTTCAAAATCATAATTATCATTAAGGCCTGAATAGTTTGCAGCCCAAGAGTGAATAAGAGATTCGACTTCTTTTTTAGTCGCTTTCATCGGCTCTAAAGTCGTAACTTCAAGCTTTAGATTTTTTGGAAAATAAGGGGCGTGTTCTGGCGATAAAAACGCGCCAAAATCAAGAAGTGTCCAACCGAAGTTTTGTAACAATGCAGCTAATTGGGACTGAAGCGTAAAATACTCGGTTAGCGTAACCGACTTACTATAAAGTTCAGATTCAAACCTACGCATTTCTGATTCAGAGAACCAACGACCATACTGATCAATTGAACCACTTTTTAAGTTAGCTAACAGAACGGGAACATTTGAATCCGATGCATCAAATATTTCTACAGCACGAATTTCAGTAGGTAAATTAGTGATCCGATAGGCAACATAAATGTCTTTTGTATGTTCAAATGGTTCAATTACACTTTTAAGATCAGCGCTTGCTTTATGTGCAGACTCTTTATCAGAGACAGCTACCAACAAAAGCCTATGCGATGCTTCAAATTCCTTAACTAACGTAGGAGCGTTATTAAAAGCACTATCATCAAATGTAACAACAAAGTCAGGATTTGGCCTATCAAACTCACTTACTGATGTACACGCAGTAAGTAGACCAGCGAACGTTAAGCTTATCGATCTTAACATTTATAAACACCTCGATTCTTAAGATGCTTATAATTTTATCAATTTAGGAAGGGGTAATTTTTCAGTTAAAAAAAATAGTTTGAAGGGGGGAATTGTTCATGAACAATTAGAAAACGTTCAACTATGGTCACATCTTGCAAGCAAGATCACAGAATAAAATGTGGATAACACTCCGTGTTAACACACAATTTATTTCCGCTTGTAACCATAGTCACTTAACAAATAATAATTTTACTTTTTTATTAGGCTACTAAACCACGCGCTTTATCAATCATATTAGCGGCAATTTCCACAGCGGTTAATTCATCACAGTCATTCTCTTTCATGATATCTGCAAGTAATTTTTTCTCTTCTGGGTCTGACCACCCCATAACAAGCACTAAAGAAGGAGGGATATTTCTAAAGACTTGATCTGTTAACGCCTTATTTCTACAAATTACAAATCCTTCTGAATACTTTGGCTTCTCAGATGTGACAGAAGCCATAAGAGCTCTTTGTTCAACTGTCAATTTTTTTAATTTAGCTATATCATCGTCCTCACTACGTTCTACAGCTAAAACAAGCATCCATTCATTCAATTTTAAAATGGCTTCAGCTTCTTCACAGAAGTCACTCACATTTTGAGTTGCCATCCAGTTCCAAGCATTGATTTTCCTGAACATTTTTACAATCTTAACAATAGCAGGAACCAAGATAGGTGAAGCTTTCGAGGATTTCGAAACTACATTATGGGCTTCATCAGTTAATACAATGATAGGTCTACCTGAATACTGCCCTTCTTCAGCTAAGTCAGCAATAGTGTTCAGAATAGAAGCGTAAGCGACAGCAAGCTCTGCATGTTTACCATCCCTGACCACATCTCCAAGATCAATATGTGTTACATCTGCTTTCTTCCAAAGCTCACCCTCTCTGTTGAAAAGATGACCCGCTAATCCTTCGCAATAATAATCCATTGCTTGTGCCATATTACTTACAGTATCTTTATGATTCATGCTTAAATCAGGTGAGTTTGATAAAACTCTCAATGCATCTGCAATATCACTACAAATTGGGTGTTTACGATTTTCATCTTTACATTTTTGCGCTGCAATCATTATGGCTTTACGTATAAGTGAAAGTTCAACTACTCCATATTCAGCTGCTTTTTTAGCATCACCACCAGTTACCAATATTTTAGCCAAAAGCTCCATTTCACCTAGATAATCTTTTGGGTCATCTACATCATCTTCAAAATCACCAGTATCAATAGATTCTATTAGTTCATCGATTGTTTCAGTAGGGGTAACTATTTCATCTGCTGTTAAATTTTGCTCAAGTGCTTTAATAGCATTAGCAAAAGGTGGAATACTTGCTTTAGTAGTTCTATCTAATTTAATACTGTTAGTTGAAACACCATATTTTTCTACATACTGTACAGCCCTTTTAAAAGAGTCACCTTTTTCAATGATAAAGAAAATTGCATTATGCTGAGCCAAATAACTAAAGAACATTTCAACAAGTTTTGCAGATTTACCAGCACCCGTACTACCTATCATCGTCATGTGAGAATTAGCCATGCGGTCTTTTAAAATATCAAAGCACATTTCTTCTCCACCGCGATTGAATTGGATTTGTGTAGGCGTACCTGTCCCTCTACCTCGCCCCAAAACAGGTAAATAATTGCAAACGTGTTCTAGAGTACATTTCAAAGTACGTTGCCTAACCTTATTTTGTGCCCACCGATAATTACAAGGCAAAAACTTTAAAAAAGTATCACAAGCAAAAAAATCATAAGTGCTATTCATAACCTGTAGACCAGCTTCGTTTGCAGCATCATTAACAGCTTGTTCTTTAACTAAAAGATCCATTTCAGAGTCAGCGAACACATAAAACCCTAGCTCAATAGGAAGAATAGGATTACCTCTTGCAATCCTATATTCTGCTAATTCCGCATCTTCAGAAGCAATAGTTGCTTCAGCAGAATCACCAACAGCCTTTTTCTTAATAAAAGCTATTTCATCCTTAACTACTTGCTGATCAATAAAAACTATCGTCATCGCCATGATGACATTGGCTGGCATAGCATCAAAAATAGACCCCTTATCTTCAGAAGAAGTAAAAGCACCTATCTCTGGACTTTCTTTTATTGACTCTACCGAGTAAAACTTGGCTGGTTTGTTATTGAAATTCCAAAGGCCATTCGCAACATCAGAGACAGGAGGGGATAAAGTAAGTAGTGATGAAATATCACGGCCATATAATTGACTTGTATCTTTCGGATAATAATACTTTTTTAACAGGTCACTAGTAGAGTATTTTTCTGACCGATTAAAGAAAGGGAAAAGCCATTCATAATAGCTTTTTCCATCCATCACATTGGCTGAAAAAGTGCTACTTAAGCGTGATAAACTTTTTAATAATTTATCACGGACTAGCTTAATTTCATCAAGTGGTGTTGCCGATTTACTTCCTGGTGAACCTCTGCGGTATAGGAAAATAAAACCATCAGTGCTTTTTCCTGAAAAAGGTAACTCTGTAATTTGGGTATCAGTAAAAATACCTTCTTCCTTCGCAATTCCCTTTAAATGTGTTTCCATAATAGAATCAAAACGCTCTTTCATAGGACTATTTACACCATTCGCTTTAATCTTTTCAATTGTGTCATCAAGTGAATAATGATTAGAAAAATAGACATTAGCCACGAAAGGATTAACTTTATGTTTTGGTATAACTTGATTGAGTGTCTTTAATAGTTTATCTCTATATATCGCTTTAGAGCTTTCAGGAAAACCATCAACATTCATTGTCTTAAACTTAATACCGCAAGCAAAGCTTTTGTAATCTTCAAGCAAGAAAACCTGCTCATCTTCTAGATAGTCAACAACAGGTAAAAAATCAGTGAAACTTTTTTGTTTTGAATATTGTTGATTAATATCTCTGTGATTTACAAAAGATGTAAAGTCGAATGCTTCAATGATTGCCGCACTAATTGCATTAACTTTATTAGCAAAATTTTGAAGATTTAAATCCATACTTTAGTAACCTTTTTTATATTGAACAGATTCATACATAGAAAAACGTACTTTCTTTGGGGATGAAACAGCGCCACGCATTACTTCTGGAAAATAAGTAAAAACAAATTCTGGATTTTCAAGCCGTAGAGAACCAGCGTTAAAACTGCGAACAGGATCAGTATCTAATGCGATTTTTGGGATATGGGTACTTTTATTCATAACGCGATCTTTTAAAAGTTCGTCACGCGAGAACTGCTTATCAGCACCGCTTGAGCAACCAAACAGTAAAATTAAAAGAAAACTATTTAGAGTTATTTTCAACACTTTCATAATATGATTCCAGTTCAGTTTCAAATTCATGATTTAACACTTTTCTACCATTTGCATCATAATCAATTTCTATCGCCTTACTTAAAAGAACAGTTACATGTTCAGGTTTCGCAACAATCACATCGCGTACATTGGCATAACGCGCTGCAATCGTTTGTGACATTGCATCAAAACCACCCGACAGGCCTTCTCCAAGGGCTAATTTACCTTGATCACCTGTAAACACTCGCTGTAAGTTATCGCCAGTACCTTGAGTCGTAAATTGCGCGTTACTTAACCCCTCACCGATTGCGGCAACAGACTTAAGTCCACCATGTATTGAAGCATATTCTAAGAGTGAGCTATATTTTTCTCCCACAATGCAAGGAGAACCATACTCATCAGTAATATAAGCAATCTTCTCACCCTCATTACCTGATTTGCCGACCGTATGAATACGACCATCTTGAAAAATGAAAGTGGCAGACGTTATGTAACCTTTTACACAAGATGTTGACCATTCGCCAATTGCATAACCAGACATACGCATAGACTCAATTTCAGGTAACTGAAAGCCATTTGTAAGCAAATTATCTTGAGAGAGTTCCAATTTAAAACGGTACGGTTCAATCACTGAAGTTTGATTTGGAGAGATACCAATTAAACTATCGAAAACAAACGCATCGAACAATACAGCTTCAGGGTCAATCGTTGCATACTGAACAATGCCAGAATGTTCATTTTGTTTTCCATTTTGTGTCTGAAGCGGCAGTTCAATATTCTCTTTGACTGCACTAGAAAAAGAGTCAATAAAACTTTTATCCTCACCAATCCACTCAATTTCATCAACTTCTGATTCTGATTTATCAATCGTATAACCTGTGTTTAAAACGTCAGTCGTTGAATCACCGGTGCCAAAATTGTTTAACTCATTCTCAAATGAGTTATTCACGTTTGGATCTAAGATATTTTTATTCTCACTCACCGACTCTGGTACTATTTCATAACCAACCACTGAATCACTGCTAGACGTTAGTTCAGCAACCTTGGCTTTCAGCATTTCATTATCACGTTTTTGCTTACTAAGTTCGTCATTAAGACTGTTAAGTGAAACAATGACTTGATCCATTTGTTCACTTAATCTGCGTCTATCTTCTGCCGCAGTATCAGAAGCGGCATCATCGGAGTTTTTTACAACAACTGTTTCAGTGTTATGTTTTACTTTTTGAACACGTTCAACTTCATCACCTGAAGAAAAAATAAAAACACCACCAAGAATTACTATAATAATTGCGAACAGAAAAAGTGCGGGGTTATTTTTAGCGACCATATTAAACACCTACGATATCTAAAACATTTGAATGCGGGCTTACGATATATAGTGTTGTGTACTTATCAGAACCTTGACCTACAAAAACATGCTGAAAAGTTGCACCAATAGCATCTATTCGACCAAACAAGTTGCTTGTATCTAGTTTTTGAACAGAAGAACGCTTGTTAATCACTTCAAATGCAAATACATAAAGGTCTTTATATTTAAAGCCAGCAACAGGCCTAATCTGTAATGATGAACCTCTATAGATATGATCTACATTTAAATCTCTATCAACTGTGATTGGCCTTAACAGCCCAGGCTTTTCAACAGCATAATCGGGGGAATAAAGTAACTGCGAAGCATGACGAACCAATTCATGCGGCGCTAATTCATTTTTTAATGATTTAGCGCGTGTGTTTTGTTTTTGGGCAGTTTTAACGATAGTAACTTCATCGTCTGGTTTTGAAGAGAATCGTACTACTAAAATATAACTTTTATCACCTGTTTTTGTCTTGGCAATAAAACGATAACTCTTAGATTCGTCTAGAGTACGTTTTGCTTTAATATACACAATGTTATCAATAAGCTCAGTGCTAAAATCTTTTTGAAAAGACTTTCTTACGCCGATAACAACTTTTTCAGGAAATGTAATTTTAGTTTCAGTAGTGGAAACCCCGAATAAAACCTCTGAAACGTCATCACGAACAGTTTTAGCGTTTAAGCAAAAACTAAAAAAACACAAACAAATAAATAACAATTTACGCATCATTGAACCCTAGAACTATTTGCAAATTCACCCGCAATAGCTAAACCAAAAGGATTTTTAGCGCGTGGTAAATTAACTTTTTCAACAACTAAGCTGTATTTTACGTATTCATCCTTAATCACGTTGTTTGCAACAGAATCTTTAACGCGCATTAAGACTGTTACAAACCATCGTCCATTACCTTTATTTTCGACATTAAAGTGGTTGTTTTTTTGGTAATTAAAATGAAGAACACGTTCACGGCCTCGGTAAGAGTTACCAGCGCTCACAGCTCTAGATTTTAGTAACTTGTAATAAGATTCACTTAAATAATTCCTGTAAGCATCAACAGCGTTCGGAAACTCAACTTGTCCATTTTCGTCCCACGAATAAAGGTTATTGTGTACTAAAAGAGCAAAGTTAAGAACGTGAATATCTTGCGGTTCATTAATGTTTGCAAAACCACCTTTAGTTAAATCGGGTGGTGTCCAAAAAGTATATTCCTTTGGCACATTAACAACTTTTATATGAGCATGAATTAGCAAAGCACACAAAATAATACACACAATACCCAAAATTCTTACGGCTTGATTTGACGCATCCAAACGATTAATAGCCTTTGATTTATTCATAAACAACAACTCGCTTATTAGTACGACCAATAATTAAAGGCTCATCACGTAAATAGTAACTTTTACCACCGATACCTAACCGCGTCTTAACCAGCGCACCAAAGTACCCTCTTGGTTTATCTCGTTTGAAATACCTAAACATAAAAGAACAACCAATTAGGAAGCCGATGAATAAAGAAATCAGAACAACTAGACCAACCATAAAACTAGCGGCAAGAAGTCCAGATGCGACAGCCAAAACTAAACTTAACAATATTGAGATTAAGCCTGATGTCATAACTTCACTATCCGTTAAACCAAGAATAACCACAGGTTCTTGATTTAAAAACGTTGGTACAAAATCATCAGTAAATTCATTGCTTGACATATCGCACCCAACCTTTAATTAAGTCAACATCGCGTTAGCTGACACTAGAACTACGAAAACAAATACCGCAATACCTGAAACAATGAAGCCATTTCTAAGAACATCGCCAAGCTCTTTACGATCATTTTTCCAATCCCAAAGGTTAGAAATAATAAAAACTAACCAAACAAAGAAGGTCACAACACCAAGAACAAAAAAGACTAAAGCAGCTCCACTGTTAAAAAATCCCGTAAAGAACTCAAAGAACCCTTGCTTTTCAGCATCTTTTTCTAGCTGACTTGAAAGTGGCATATATGACGCATATACCGAATTGTTCATGAACAATAACAACGCACCAACAAAGTAGTACAACAAATTTTTTAATTTCATTTTCATCTCCAAAGACCTAATAAAACACCAAAGAAAATTACAAAACCTACAATTCTAAAAACTCGTAATTTAACTTCACCAACGTCCACACGCCCTTTTTTCCAAGCGTTTAAAACAGCTAGTATGAGAACCAGCATTAGCGCAACAAGAGAAACCCCTGCGACACCCTCAAAAAAATTAAAGGAATCACTGATTGGAGCGCCAAAACCTTTTTCAAAAGCCATTACAAGCCATCCGTATAATTAAGATTTAAATTTTTGACTCGACGTTGAGACTTATCAGACGAAGCAGCAAGCTCAAGCGTCAATTTCACCTCCTTCAAATCCATGATTAAAAGATCATATTTAACGCGCGTAATATCATCTGGCCTTGCGAAAGACTTAGCTTTCATCGCTTTTTCAATAAGAAAGCCCAAGTCACTAGCTACTTCAGACAACAACTGACTTTCATCTTCAGTAACAGCAAGACTCTCTGAACTAAAAAAAAGCCCAGAAACTAACAACAACGAACAACAAAATGACTTTTTCATGCATATCTCCCAATTGACAAAAAAATGATACATAAAAAAAAAGGCTATTTTTTCGGTTAAAAAAATAATTTCCAGACAAGAAAAAGGCCGCTTTCGCGGCCTGTCTTTAGTAATTCAATGTTAAGTGTATTTTTTATAAGAAGCTGTCATGTATGCAATCGCTGTCGCAAACATAAGCGCACTTGGGAAGAAAACAAACACTGGGTTGATTGAGTTAGGCCAAGCCAAATAACAGAAAAGCGCTATTGAGATAGAAGGTAAAATTGATTTTCGTGAAAACTGGAAAAGTGTTCCTGATTCACGGCCTCCACCTGCTCGGCGTCTATCACGCTCAAAGACACCAATCACGAACGCAACATAACCGAATATTAGATATAGGGGAATAGAAAAAACAAACACAAAGAAACGAAGAAAGGTAACTAAAAAAATATTAACAACCGCCCCAATGTAAGCGCCAAAACCAATAGTGAAATCTGGGTTATCAAAAAGGCCAAGATCATAAAAGAACCTAAACACATAACCAACCGAATTATCAAATAACGACTGTACCGATACGCCACTGATAGCCGTAATGGCATTTTTAGCTAAGGTTATACGTAAGTAATCAAGTTCTTCTCGCAACATCAGTTGAGAATGCTTAACTCCTGGCAACTCCCACCAATTAAAAAAAATACCAAGGACTTCTACTAAGCTTGAGATAAAAGCGCTTAGTATCAACATCCAAAAGATTGTGAGAGGTAACTTTAAGAGAACGTTTAAAAGAGAGTCATTATTAGTACGCTCATCTTTTTTCTTATCATGCGACTTTGCCATTTGCGCTCCAATTTTCACTCGTAGAATAATTTTTTTTCATTGTTTCTATAAGCGCCTCTACACCATCAGGCAGATCAATATCATCATCATCAACAATCATAGGGAAGCGAAGCTTTCTGCATTGACCACCATCATTCAACATAAAAGCTTCACCAACAGGTAAACCAATTACATCGCTTGGTTCAATCATCGGCACTTCTTTTGTTGTTTTTCTGTCTGAGTTATTAGTTTGGAAGCTCAATAAAGAACCATCGTCTGAAGTACCGCCCACATCTGTGACACTAGAAACTTCAACCTTTGGTAATTGGCTTGTTAATAGTTCAGCTGTTTCCTTTTCCCTGACTCGCATCATTATAATGTTTTGCAAGTTACCAATAATTTGACTAGCTTTTGCTGAACTCCCTAATTTAGCCTCAATATCGCTGAGCGTTTGCGTATAAAGATGAGCCATAACACCAGCCCCACCGGCTTTATTTAGCAATTGAATAACTTCATCGCCTGTCACAAGCTCATTAAACTCATCTAAATGTGCAAGTATCGGGATTTTTTTTCCATTTAAGAAATCAGGTTCATCAGTAACAGAACCTTTTTTGTAAATCTCACCTGTTAAACTAACCAGATCAGATAAACAACTACTAGCAAATGCTCCTGCGATAACGGGATCGGTTAATGCGTCAAGGCCAATATAAACAACACCACGTTTCGCAATCACATCACGCCAACGCATACGTTTCTGACCTTTTTTTGGAGATAAAATATCTTTAATATTCCCTGTAGTCATTTTGTCCAGAAAAGGTAAAAGACTAGCAACTAATTTGTCATAGTAGGTTTTGTCATATTCCAAAGCACTCACTAAACCTTTTAAAATCGAGTCCTCTTTAGAACTATCTTTTAAGTATTCTTTAGCAGCTTCAATTATTGATAATGTTCTTTTGTTTCTACTACTTTTTTTTACTAAATTGGGGTCTAGTTCTTCTTCGTGATCAGCTATTAAATTTTCAAAATCGGCATGTGAAATACCTAGTAGTTTTTTAAGATACTTTTCTAATAGTTCATCCGTATAATTAATGTAATGTGACAGCACTTCGAAGCTCACTTCCTCACCGACAAACTCTAACGCTTGAGCGTTTATATTAACGAAACGCCATGAGAACTCTTTAAATGCAGCACTGTTACCACCATCAGCTAGTTGGTTAGTAGAACGACCAGCTACTTCAGTAATTTTTTGGTAATCGCCAATGGGGTTATAAGCACAAGATAACTCAGGAAAGCCCAAATGAATCATGTAAAACTCATCGAGTCTATCTGACTGAATACACTCTAATACAACTCTACGTAGAAGCTCACCATCCCCTTTGGGGTCAAAAATAACAACCACATTACCAGTGTTATTTTCATCACGGATTTTTTTTGCACCAGCCCTAATATCATGTGCAATAATCCATTCTGCCAATCTCGTTTTACCTGTTCTGGTAGTGCCTATCACACCAGTATGACCAACTCGTTTTTCAAGTTGCCATAAAAAGTCATCATCATCAGGCTCAATACCATGTAACGCAGGAATCCCCCCAATTGGGGGTAATGGCTTGTAAACAATATCTAAGGCCTTAACAATAGGGTTTAGCTTTGGGTTATCAGCATTTTTTGTACAAAAGTTTCTTACTTTTTTATAAGTGACACTTGGCTTAATATATTTACGATTTTCGGGTAGCTGAGTGTCTTTAAGCCTCTGTGTATGAATGGGTAGCCAATCAAAACCTTTCCCCAACTCAATAAACTTTGGGTTAAAAACTATATTTTTTGAATTTACAGTGTAGGGACGAAGAACACGCAAGTTTCGCTGATATCTAAAAAGATAATATGCATCTTTAGAATACAAATAAGAAAGGAAGATTAAGAAAACAACACTCGTAAAAGCAAGATAATTGTTCATGAACAAATATTCATAAGCTAACAGAATTAAGACTGAAGCCGACAAACACGCAAATATCACATAGATTTCACCAATTGGCCTTAAAAGCGCTTCTCTTGGTAATTCTTGCCTAATCATTGTGTCACCATGCCATTTTGAATAAGAACAGGGTATGAAGTGATTTCACCATCAAAAATAGAAGAATCAAGCAACGCTAAATTAAGACCCGCTTTAGTAACGATTGAATTTAACTGTTGGTAATTCTGCAATGTATCAACTTTAATCAGAGCAATAATTGCACCAGACGATTTAAGTTTGTCATAGTTACGATTTAGCCAATTCAAAGCGGCTGGTTCATCACTAATAAGCGCCATGTTTAACGTTTTAAACTTATCAGACACTTCGTACTGCTCCACTTTGCCTAAATTCATTTTTGTATTTAAAGGAAATTTATTTTCTAAAGACTTAGAAACACTTTCAATTGAAGCTTGCTTTGGTTTGGATGCTTCTTGCTTATTACCAATATAATGTTTTAAATCAACAGTAGAACCAAAATCCGCAATAACAACACTGCTCAAAAATATAAAACTTGCTAATTTAATCATTAGAAAACACCTTATCTGCATATTTAAACGCTATTGAATCCCGCTTAGGACGATGATAATAAGCGGCAAGCTCATAAGAGTTAGAAATACCGACTCGCCTACCCTCAAGGAGAATATCTCTAACGGCCTGCAAGTTTTTTATTGGGTTTAAAGCTTCTGAAATGTCCTTAAATCGCGTCTTATGATATGACCACTCAATTTGACCAATCCCCACACCGAAACGGCGAGGGTTACTTTCAAGCGCTTTTTTTGCGTATGCAAGAGCTTCAGAATAACTATCAAAATAATAACCCTGACCATTAATGTTAAGCGTCCAAGGCCAAGGCTGCGCCTGGGAATTAAAATAACTTTTCGACTCATGTGTGATGATTTTAACAATCAAGCTGGTATCTACATCATTAGTGTTACAAATGCGCTTTATAAGCTCGTGAGTTGACTCATTAGCAACGCTAGATAAGCTTGCTAGTAACAGTAGGAAACTTAGTAATACTTTCATCATCACCCTCCCTTACACTTCTTAATAAAATGACATTTCGGTTATTCAATTCAACAGGTACTTTATTAATGAAAGCCCATCGATTGATGTCTTGTTCAGAGTGGTTTTTGGGAAAAATAATGTGTAGCTGCGCTGACTCGCCACTAACTAGTTTGCTAATTTCTTCTTTTAAAGCTTGCTCACAAGGCTTAATACAACTTTTGGTAACATAGAGGAAAGAAACAAAACCAACTTTTTTCGAAGGTGTAGATAAAGCTTTCTCTACAGGGTCATCTTTCAAACTTTCAAGATCTAAAATATCGCCATTCCCATAGAGCGCTAGTGATTGCTTTTGTATCTCTTTTGAAAAAGATTGTACTTTTTCAAAGTTTTCAAATTCCATTTGAGCTATCAATCTCGCATATTTTTTACGCTCTTCCTCTGTACGCGCTTCAATACCCAAATAAAAAAGAGGGTGAGACTTTGTATAATAACCTCTCGGTGTATTATTTTTTAAAAATAGATAGCGGTCATATTCCTCTTGAGTTAATGACCAACTTTCTAAGAACTGTTTATCAGCTTTATAATCTTTAACTTCAAAAGCAGTTACATTTTCATCAGCTGCAAACGTAGAAAAAGAGACAGCCAACATTAAAAAAAGACGCTTAATCATTTGCATAACTCACCTTCATCACTAATAAAAACACGATCTTCAAATTTCTTATCAAGACGAGCGATTTTTGGTGTTACTTCACACTTCAACAAAGGATTTTTTGAGTAAGCAGAAATATTCTCCCCCCCTTTTGAGTAATGAAGATAACCATCATCAACGACCTGTTTAGTTGATGAACAACCAGCTAGGAAAGTGAGTAATAAAATTAAGAATGGTTTCATAAAGCAATCTCCACAGTTTCGTTAAGCTCTATGTTTTTAAAAGTAACAATCTCGTTTTTAATAGAAACTAGTAACCACCCTTCGAACTGTTCACCCTCATATATTTTTAAAATATTTCGGGGTGAAGAAGGCTTGAAAGCAACAACCCTCTGCTTTCCGCTCCAAACTTCAGAGTGAAGTAATTCAAGAGGAAAAGCATTCCTTTGATTTTGAATATCAATTTCAAAGCCTTTCACAGCAGTTAACAATTCTGAAATTGCAGTGTCTCTATTTCGTCCATCCAAACCGAGCGATTGAGTAATCTTCTTAAGAGACCTAATTTCGCTTTGTAAAGCTGTTTGATTATTATCGACTTTTGAACTCAAGCTTGAAGTCGCACTTGAAAGCTCAATAACTCGCTCAGCAAGAGAATTTTGCATTACGATAATTTCATCCAGTTTTGTAACTAATAAAGCATTAAGGCCATCTTGAATCTCAGCTGCTTGGGCTTGATCACTAACCTGTGATTGAATAATTTCCTGTTCTGGAACAGTCGAGTCGGTATAAACGTTAGGGAGTGGAACACCGTTAGAAATTGAGTTGTAAGGGTCAGCACCGTCTAAATACACAGACGATTCCATTTGTTCGCTAGAGTTAACTGGCTGAGTGTCAGCACTCAAATCAGAGTCATCCGATCCCATATTAAAAACAAGTACAACCAATAAAACCAACATAAGCAGAAATAAAACCATAGGGATGAAGAACGATTTTTTTTCTTTTTCAGCCTTTGGTTTTTCTGGCTGTTTGAATAAAGGTTCATCATCTTCAACTGAAGCTTCTGGTATTGAACCATCATCTTCTGAGTGATTTACAGATTCAGCATTGCTATTACCAACTTTCCGATCAGAAAGGTTTTCTATAACATCATCTGACTGTTCTGGCTTAGTGTCTGAAATCTCACTTTTAGGCTGATTTTCAACAACATTAACTGACTGTTCTGACTTAATGTCTGAAACATTATCTAATTGCTCTGGCTTAACATCTGAGATATCAGTTTTTTTTGGTTCGACTTCGGTAAGGTTTTCTGCAACCTCATCACTAAGTTCAGTATTGGCATTTGAACTACCTTTATCGACAGCATTAAGAGCCGCAAAAAACTCATCAGCCGTATCTCTTTGGTCTTGATTAGCCATCAATAAGCCCTCGATATTCATCTTTAAGTACAACGCTAACCTTCCTGCGAAGCGGATCACTTACAACATAAAAAGCATCACCAACAACTACATTAATAACGTCAGATATTTTCAAAGGAGTTAAACTTAAGTCTCTTTGTGTATGAGCTATTTTTGCCGCAAGAATAATTTTCATTTCAGGAGTCCAAAATTGTTCATGAACAATTTCATATCCACTATCATCAAGAACATAATCAATAGCATCTTTCACAGTTGATACAGTGATAGGAAACTTAATTCTAATCACACCATCCAAAGGATTTAACTGAGAAGGTTTCGCAACCATTTTTGTTTCAACATACCGAGATACTTGATAATAATCAGATTCATCTGCATAAGCTGACGAACAACCACATACCGAAAAGATTAGTAAGCAACACCTTAAAGCTGTTCCCATTTTGACACCTGTTTTTTTACTCTATCTGTGAAAAACCGATAACTTTCTTCGTTAACATCATCCTTTGAAGCAAGCTCATTAATTCGAGCTTGTAACAAAACTGAATGTTCGACAGAAAATGAAGTTAAAAATGGGGCAAAACGAACTATTAAGTCGCCTGGGCGGACTGACTTACCATTTTTAACTGTGGTGATAAGACCATTTGCTAACGCTCTTTTAATTACATCAGAACGAGTTGCTTCAGTTCCAATGCCAGCACTAGCCTTGACAGCTTCTTTATACTTTTGATCACGTACAAAATTTGCAGGATTACCCATGACTGCAATCAAGTCATGTTCAGCGAAACGTTTTGGTGGTTGAGTTTTCTTAGCTTCCAGCTCATAACCCAAAACCTCAACTTCGTCACCAACTTTTAAATTGGGCAATAAAACATCTTTTGAATCATTGTTAGAAAGTTCTTGCCACCCTAAATTAACAACTTGCTTGCCTTTGCAAGTGATAGAAAATCGCTCATCGCCAATGAGAAGAGTCGATTCATCATAAGTAAAATCGTCCATAAATTGCTGAACAAAACGTTTACTTGCTAACAGATAAACAGCTTGTTCAGTATCAGTTAATCGCTCAAAATCAACTGATTTAGTGGTTGGTATAATCGCATGATGCGCTGTCACTTTTTCATCATTAAAGCAACTTGGTTTCTTATCCAAATTAACACTAACATCAGCAAAAATAGGGAAGTTATGATTTAGATGAGTAAATATTTTTGCTATATCTGAAAGCATTGATGTTGGTAAATAACGACAATCTGTCCGAGGGTAAGTTAGAGCAGAATGCGGTTGAACATATAGGTTCTGAACTATTTGCAAACAACGCTCTGGGGTTACACCATATTTACCAGCTTCGATTTGAAGGTCACTTAAACAAAAAGTTAATGGTGGCGATTTCTTCTTATTTTTCTTTTCCAAATCCAATACGGATAAAGATTTCGGCAAAATATCAAGCAACTTATCTGCATTTGATTTATTAGTTAAATAACCATTCTCATCGAGCAATGGTTCTGGGAGAGTGAGATAAGCTGAAAAGACAGTCTCGCCTGATTTTAAGTTAGCCTTGATTTTATAATGCTCAATCGGCTTAAAGTTTTTAATTTGCATTTCACGGTCATAAACAATCAACGACAAAGCAGAGATAACACGGCCTATATTAAAAACTTTTTTTCGAGGCAATAGATTACTTCTATGTAGCTGTGATGAAGCCGCCATCGTCCCATTCAGACCAAACAACCAATCGACCTTTCTTCGTAAATCAGCTTGATTAGCCAAATGAGCTGTTGATGACATAGGAACAGGTGAGTCAAAAGCTTTTTTTAGATCGGCTGTTACTGTAGATGAACAAAGAATACGCTCGGCCTTACCTTTGTAACCTGTTTGTTCAATTATATCCCTCGCAATAAGCTCACCTTCGCCATCAGGATCAGTTGCAACAAGAAGTAAAGATGTTTGTGCAAGACGTTTCTTGATGCCAGTGAAAACAGCTTTATGCTCAGGTTTTAGCGCGATAGAAAAATCATTATAAGATGATGGAAAGACTGGTAACTTAGATAATCGCCAGCCTTTTTTCAGATCTGCATTATAATGCTCAGGTGGCATTAATTCGAACAAGTGTCCGATTGCATATAAAATACATAGATTTTTACTGCGACTGAAATAATGAGTGGCTTGCTTATCGCTAGCCTTTAACCCAAAGACTTTACTTATAGCAAGCGCTTGTGAAGGTTTTTCACATAAAATTGTAGTTATTGATGACATAAAAAAACCAGCTGAATGATGATGCTGGTTATTTTAACAACTCAAATTTTATATTTTTTCGGTTAAAAAAATAAAGTATTGTTCAACTAATTCTCTAAAATTCGATGCAACTCATCAAGCTCGTATTCAAGAACATCATCATCATCCTCAACAACATCTATTCTTTTTAAAATCTTTGTTATTAATTCAATTTTTAGTGAGGATTTCTTATGAGTAGAAATAATAGCATTCTTGTAATCAAGCCCCTTGTCCAAAAATTCATTAAACATTTCATGAACATCTAATTTTTTCTTAACGCTAATTTTTTCAACACTTGGGATTTCGATTCCATAAATCTTACGCACACTTTTAAAGTATTGAGCAGAAACATCACAAAACCCATTTTGATTCTTTACAAAATCATAATCAGCGCCCATCTGAATTAACGAAATCACTTCATGTACATGTGAATACTTAGTATCAAAAGCACGTAGGCCAAACGAAAAGTCTTGAATGTGTATTTTAAATGAAAATACATCTTTATTAATAAGCAAGAAAGGAAGAACAGTCTTTCTCAAACCTGATAACTTAGAAAGTAGCAATAAAGTTTCAGCTGGACAATTAAGCTTAAAAGATTTTGAAGCATCTAAGATACAATCAAGCTGAGAGTAAAGCAGATCTATGAAATTATTTGCGACTTTAAACTCAACGGTGTGATACCCGTTAAATTTATCATCAATGAAATTAAGTAATTTATTAATATCTGCACTACTAGCAGACAGACAACTCTCTAGTAAGCCATTTAGCTTATCAACATCAAAAGTAAGTTGCACTGCTTCCCTAGCATCAATTAAAGCAGAAAAGGCTTGTACTGAGTATGAGCTAACACCTTGTAGATAAAAAAGGTGATCTCTTGTTAGTCCAAATTCAGATTCAAGATCACCTATGACGGCTTTCCTCTGGAATCGAGAAAGAACAGTATCAACCAGTTCAGCAGTAGCTAGAATAGATTTACCATCTTTACTAAAACGCATAATAAGCACCTTGAATAACTAACCTAGCAAAGACGCTAAATCAGTGTCATCATCCTCATTATCATTAATCAAATCACTAAACGTTTCTTGTTCATCAAACTGTTGTTCATGAACAATCTCATCTTCAGACAATAAAGAAAAAATACTTTTCTTTTTCAAAAGAAAAAACTCTATCTCTTGTTGAAGTACTTGATCTTTAAAAAAATCGGCAAGAACCTTGTCAGAAAACATAGCGTCAAATAGCTTAGTGCAACATTCAAGCAGTGGTCGATTTTTATATACATAGATATAAAAGAACACTGCAAAATACTTTTTAACATGCCTTCTCTCATCTGAAAGCACATCTAAAAAGTCTAAGGCTAATCCTTCAAAATAACTGAAATCGTTTTTAGGAAGGTGAACCAAGTGCCTCTCGAACAAGCCCTCTAGGGCTTGCTCACTATAATGGACGTTAGCTTGAATGAAATTTAAATACATATTAAGCAGCTGCAAAAGATAAAGTACATTTACTAGCTAACAACACTTTACGTTCTTTGCTCACAAAATGAATACCAACAATAAAATCATCTTCACCATCTTTTTGAGGTACATATTGAGACAAGTCAATATTGTATTTTTCACCTTCATAATCGACACAAATTTGAGTGATTTTTTTATTTAACACTTCATGGCCATCCACAATAACAGAGTTTGACTGTGAATCATTTTGCTCAGCTTTATCGACACCATCTTGTTCAGACTCAAGTTCGAATTGCTCATCTTCAATTGACTCTGCATTGTCTGAAGAATCGGCTGAAGATTCAGAATCAGAGTGTTCAGAATCATTAGAAGGTACATTCACGTTATCTTTAGGTGCTTTTGATGAAGAATTTGTACCAGTGGTAGAAACTGGCTGAAAAGACTCGCCTAAGTACAATTTCTTAAGGTTGCTTTCTAGCTCTGAATCATCGTTGATATCGCATAATTTCTTAGCATCAAGGACGAATTTACGATTCAAACAATTGTTAGCTTCACAAAAACTAACAAGTGTATTAAGTGCTTTCTTATTTTTCTTTCCGGTTTGGATTAACGCAGATAAAAGAAGAATGTCACGAACACGTTTATCTGAATAAAGGGCTTTAACAGCTTCAAAATGCATTAAATCAACAATATGATTTGTTAATTTACTAAACTTCGCTGACTCGACACCAAGTTTTTTCGCTGCCTCTTTAGAAGATACGTTAAATTCATCAATATAGGCTTTATAACGTACTGCGCGAGAAAATAAGTCCTCATCTTCTCGTTGTTCATTTTCAACTAAATTCAATTCTCTTAGTTGCTGTGCACTAAAATGATCAACCTCAAAAACATTCGCTTCTATTTCAACTTGATTGCCAAGCTCAAAAGCTGTAAGCCTACGCTCACCAGCAATCAATAAATAGTCGTATTCAGAATCGTTAATTTTTTGCACTGTGATTGGTTGTACCAACTGCCAATCCGTAGCTTCAAGCTGTTCACGTAATTCATTGATTTTTTCTAAAGCATCATCAGAACTTAAATCACGATTAAATTCATACTTTTTAATACTATTAACTTTTATGGTACTTTTTTGCTTAACACCTGCTTGGCTATCATTGTTAAGCATGTCATCAAAACTAAAACCTGCACTCATTTTTCTTCTACTCCTAATACTAAACTAAACGTTCAATGATACTTTCAACAAAAAGTTTGAAAGCATTACCTTTGACTCGGTCATTTCCGCTTGGCGGTTTAAACCAGACAGACTTTTTCTGTGAAGCATCAAAAGAGTTTGGAATGACCGTTGAATGCTCAACAAAGCCATCAACTTTAGACGAACCAAAAAAATCTTGCGCCCAGGCAACATAACGCTGAGTTAACTTACCTTTCATATCAACATCGGTAAGAATTACATGTGGATTTTTAAGATCCTTGTTGAATTGCGTTTTAACTAAACGAATAACTTTCAGGTATTCTTTTACCTTATCAGCTCCGCAGCTATTAAAGTCACAGGAAAGTGGAAGAATAGTGTTTGTAGCAGCAGATAAACCAGCTACTTGATTAATATCTAAAGAAGGGGGTGTATCGAAAAGTACAAAGTCGTAATCGTCACCAATTCGATGAGTGTTGGCGA
>Ga0207913_1000024_pt1 | contig 44844 bp, 35 predicted proteins | sample DeeseametaMP2913_FD_184168 | JGI IMG/M metagenome (GOLD analysis project Ga0207913, IMG submission 184168) | Marine microbial communities from the Deep Atlantic Ocean - MP2913 (SPAdes) | ecosystem: Environmental > Aquatic > Marine > Oceanic | place: West of Santa Cruz de la Palma, Atlantic Ocean...
GTCGGTTTGAAACGTTCAATCACATCAAAAGTGCTTGCCGGAGTGGGGCGCGCTGGGAACAAAACACAGCTTGCTCCAGACCACAAAGGGAAGGTCATACCGTTTCCCAAACCATAAGCAAAAAAGAGTTTTGCGGCAGAAAAACAAATATCGTCTTCACGTACTCCGAGTGTGTCTTTGCCGTAATGTTGACTGGTGACAACCATGTCACTGTGACTGTGAACCGCGCCTTTTGGCCTTCCCGTGGTTCCGGAAGAGTAGAGCCAGAAACAGTCATCGGTTGCGTTCGCCGGAGCGGCTTCGAGTTTTGAGTCAGCGGACTGTGTTTGATCCAGAAAACATTCGGATTCGCCTTCGGTGAGCAAAATAATTTCCGGAATTGCTGAAAGCAGTTCCAAGGCCGGTTCGACTTCAATCCGGAATTCTGGAGAATAGATAACTGCGGCGCATCCGGAATCCTCAATCATGAAAGCATAATCTTTGGCCCGCAAAAGCGTATTGAGCGGAACCGGAATTATACCTGCTTTGATTGCACCCCAAAACAAATAGAAAAACTCCGCGGAGTCCTTTACCATCATCAACAGCCGGTCTCCTGAATTCAGTCCAAGATTTTTAAGTACATTTCCGGACTGATTTACTCTTTCTGCTAATTGTCCGTATGTGATTTCTTCGCCTCCGGTTTCACGGATGATGACTTTATCTTTCCGGCCTTCCTGCAAATGACGGTCGATGAACGAAACCACCACATTGAATTCCGGAGCAAATTCGATTTTTGCCGGAATAACTGATGTGTCGATGGAAACAGTATTTTTTTGCATTTTATCTCTTTTGTTTCAAGCCACAGATTTACACAGATTTGAACTGGTTTATTTTAGCCGCTAAAAACGCTAACAAACACTAAGGACATTATCTTCCTTCGAACTCTTAGCGGCTCAAATAAAAGAACAACTCAGTTTTATCCGCGTTGATCCGTGGTAATATTTGCGAGCCGATAAAATCAATTGAAACGCACAAACTCATATTCAAAAGGATGGCGATTGATTTTTCCTCTGGGAGGAGCAATCCAGCCGGCTATTTTTCCCGGTTCTGTAACCGGCTGCATTAAGGATTGGACATAGGCCTGGTCTTGTTGTGAGGGCATCCATTCGCTATGGCGACGATCCCACTCGGATTGTGTGATGATTTCACCTTCCGGATCAGTTTGAATTTCTGAAAATTGTCCAATACCACGATGAAATGCGCGGTGCGGCAGTTTCAAGCGAAAATCAATACCTGCATCCTCAATAATCTTGTTCCAGCGTCGTACGCCCAAATCACAGTCTTTGATGTAGTCATCACGCAAGCGCTCGTTGACCGCATTTAGAGCAGGCACCTCTGTATTGACAATTTTTTCACTATTCAGTTCCAAAATGGAATAACTTGAATCGTGAAGCAAATGGTCATCATTAATTTTTGTTTCTCCGAAACGTCCTTTGATACCGGTATTGTAATAGGTAGCCGCGTTTGTGGAGAGTTCCTGGCCAAATAAATCGGTAGAAACACTAAAATGAAAATTAATATATTTCTGTATGGTTTCCAAATCAATACCACCGTACTGTCGCACTCCGTCAGTTGCACCTGTATTTTCGGTTTTGTGATCTTTCATCAAATCACAGGCTCTTTGAACAATACGCCCTACGCCGGTTTCTCCGACGAACATGTGATGCGCCTCCTCTGTCAGCATAAAACGACAAGTACGGGACAATGGATCAAATCCGGATTCGGCCAGCGAACCCAGTTGGAAATTACCATCGCGATCGGTAAAATATGTGAACATAAAATATGAAAGCCAGTCCGGAGTCTCTTCGTTGAAGGCTTCCAGAATCCGGGGCTTGTCCGGATCTCCTGAATGCCGCTCCAGCATGGCTTCTGCTTCTTCACGTCCATCACGCCCAAAATAGCCCTGTAACAGATACACCATGGCCCACAAATGTCTGCCTTCCTCAACATTGACTTGGAACAAATTACGCAAATCATAAAGTGAAGGACATGTTTTTCCCAAGAGTCTTTGCTGTTCTACAGAGGCAGGTTCCGTATCACCCTGAGTAACAATCAGCCGACGCAATTCGGAACGGTATTCGCCCGGGACTTCCTGCCAGGCCGGCTGTCCTTTGTGAATTCCGAAATTTATGGTCCGATCAGAATCAGAAGGCGTGAGGAAAATGCCCCAGCGATAATCCGGCATTTTTACATAATCGAAATGCGCCCAGCCTTCCTTTTCTACACTGACTGCAGTTCTGAGATAGACTTCGAGGCCAGTACTTTTTTCTGGACCAAGTTCATCCCACCATTTCAAATATCCAGGCTGCCAGCGTTCCAGTGCCCGTTGTAGACGTCGGTCACTGCTTAAGTTGACATTGTTTGGAATTTTTTCGCTGTAATTTATTTTCATAGAAACCTTTGTGTTTTTTGTTATCCTGTAAGAGAATTCAACAGTCACGAGTTTTATCGTTTCATCCCTAATGTATGTGGGGGATACTATAAGATATCAGCACTTTATCAGGTCTACCCCTTCGGTCGAGATGAAATATAGAATGTCCTATTATCAAACCCGTTTTTTATCGAAACCGGCCTGTTTCCCGGTACCATAGAGTTTAAGCGCGCCCTGCTCGCCAACTGCGTTTGGACGCTGAAAAATCCAGTTCTGCCACGCAGTCAACCGACCGAAAATTTTCGTTTCCAAAGTTTCCGGACCAGCAAAGCGCAAAGATGCTTCCATTCCGGTGAGTGCATCCGGTGAAAAACTGGCGCGTTCTTCAATTGCAATCCGCACTTCATCTTCCCAGTCAATGTCATCAGGAATAAAAGTCACCAGACCCAACTCATCTGCAAAAACTGCATCCAGATCCTTGCCGATTTCTGCCCGGACATTTTCCACATTTTCCGGATCATTAAGAAAACGGGTCTGCAAACGTGTCAATTCGTTGCACATTGGCAATGGACCAAAATTCATTTCAGTTGAACGAAGCATAGCCGGCACTTCATTGCCTCCTTCAAAAGTACCGTCCAGCATGTAACTCCGGTCTGCGGCAAATACCAATTCGAGCAAAGTGCCCGCAAAACAACTTCCAGGTTCAATCAGGGTGACAAGACTGCGTGATGCCAGATCAAGACGTTTGAAAACCCGTTTGATATTCAAAATTATTTCACGTACCAGCCAATGCTCTTGATGTCGGATCAAAGTTTGATCGATAATAGTGATTTGGTCTGCTTCGCCTTGTGTACGCAAAACCCAGGTGCCTAGTTCCAATTCGTTAAAAGATAAATGCATAATTGCATCGTCGAGTTCACGTGCCATTGCTAAAGGCCAGTAGTTTGCCCCGGCTGCATGAATGCTTTCCAAATCAGTCGGCAAATCTCCATCGGGAGCGTGAATCGTGAGATTTACGATTCCGGATTGCCGCTCGTATTCGACACTCACATGATCATAAGTAATTCTATTTTCTTCAATTTTGCGGTTTAGCGGATTGAGAGCAATGCCTTTTGCGTCAGTTGGACGTGATGATTTGTTTGCAAACTCAATGGCACGTTCCTCTACTTTTTGCTCAAATTTGGAGCGGGGTACAAGTTCGTCTATCAATTTCCAGTTTTCTGCTCGTTTGCCGCGTATTCCCTCTGTGATGGTGCAAAAATAGTCGGCATGATCGCGGCGTACTTTGCGTTTATCGACAATCCTGGTCAAACCACCAGTCCCTGGAAGTACAGCTAAAAGTGGAACTTCCGGTAAAGAGACAGTACTGGATCCGTCATCAACCAGCATGATATATTCACTCGCCAGTGCTAATTCGTATCCTCCTCCGGCAGCAGTTCCGTTGATGGCAGTGATATATGTTTGTCCTGAAAACCGGCTAGCGTCCTCAATTGAGTTTCTGGTTTCGTTTGTAAATTTACAAAAATTCACTTTGTGTGCATGAGTAGAAAGAGCGAGCATTTTTATATTTGCTCCTGCACAAAAAACTTTATCCATTGCTGAAGTAAGAACAACAGCTTTTATTTCCGGATGTTCGAAGCGTAAACGCTGCACTGCATCATGCAGTTCGATATCCACACCCAAGTCATAAGAGTTGAGTTTTAATTTATATCCGGAATGCAACCCTCCATCTTCGTTAACTTTCAACTTTAATGTTGCAATAGGACAGTCAAAATCTATAGTCCAGTGTTGATACTTGTCCGGGTGCGTGTTAAATTCTATCATTCTTTAAAATTTCGCCTAGTTATGAGAGAGTAAGGGCATCTAAAGACAAAAATCCTTTGATTTTGAGTTCGACAAATATTATGATTATATTAACAGGAAGATATTCCCCAGTCCACTTTTAACCCGCCAAATGTCTCTATTATCTGAAACGGCTCTACCACCTGATTCTGAAACTTTCACTGCAGACGAATTAAACGAAGGTCAGGAACCAGCAAAAAAACGGGTATCTTTTCATACGCTTGGATGCCGCTTAAATCAGTCCGAAACAGGAGTATTAGCCCGCAGCTTTGAGCAGCAGGGTTATGCTGTGGTTCCTGACTACGCTCGGGCAGAGGTTTACGTACTAAATACCTGCACGGTTACAGAGCACAGTGATGCCAAAAACCGTCAAATAATTCGTAAACTTCACCGTCAAAATCCGGAGGCGATTATCGCCGTTGTCGGCTGTTATGCGCAAATTGATCCGGAAGCCATCGCAAAAATTGAAGGGGTTAGTCTGGTAATCGGCAGTGAAGAAAAAATGCGGATAACAGATTATTTGGCTCAAATCGATTCCCAAAACACAGTTTTAATCGTCCGGCCCAAAATAAACAAAACGACTTTCACTGCTGCTGTAATTCCTCACAGCTCAGCTTTATCTACCCAAAAACTGCGAAAACAAACTAAAACAATTGAACGTGACGTGGTCCCCGCTAACTCAACGCTTCAATTCTCTGGTAGCACAACCTCTCATCAAAGCACTCGTACTTCGCTAAAAATACAAGACGGATGCGATTTCATGTGTGCATTCTGCATCATACCTTTTGCAAGAGGTCGATCCCGTTACCGAGAATTCTCGAATTTGCAGGAAGAAGCCAGGATGCTAGTTCAAGAGGGCATACGGGAAATTGTAATTACCGGAGTCAACGTTGGAACATATAAAACTGGAAAACAGACTTTAGTGGACGTAGTTGATTTTCTCAACACTCTTCCGGGACTGTCCCGGATCCGGATCAGTTCCATCGAACCAACCACAGTTCCGGAATTACTTTTTCAATATATGTCAGACGCGCAGCATAAACTGGTACCGTTTTTTCATCTGCCTTTACAATCCGGATCTGACATTATTCTGCAAAAGATGAAGCGCCGTTATTCTGCCGCAGAATATACAGATGAAATATGGCGAGCATTCGAAAGTGTCCCGGACTTGTGCATCGGTACAGATGTGATGGTGGGGTTTCCTGAAGAAAGTGAAACTGAATTTAAAAGCACTCTCAAATTACTTAAAAAACTGCCTCTAGCATATTTTCATGTTTTCCCATTTTCAGCCCGTAATGGAACACCGGCATTCAAGATGAAAGAACAAGTTCCCCCAACTGTCAAACAGCAACGAGGTGAAAAGTTGCGTTTGTTAAGCACAAAAAAACGTCGTGTATTTCATCAGAAATTTTTAGGACAATCACGAGAAGTACTTTGGGAATCCATGAAGCCGGATGGCACTATCAGTGGATACACAGACAATTATATCCGTGTAGTACTGAATGAATTATATAATTCTGATTTACGAAATCAGCTTCTTCCTGTCCGATTGAAAGAGCTTAAAGGGCAAACGATACTGGGAAAGTTTGAATCAGGTTAAAAACATATGTTAACTATTGTAAGTTGGAATATTCAGTATGGCAAAGGAGTAGATGGACACATCGACTTGAGCCGAATTGCCCGGGAAATCCTCATTGACGGATTTCCGGATTTAATTTGTTTACAGGAAGTTTCCAGAAACTATCCTGCCACCGACAACGGGAGTGATCAGGTTGCAGAATTGCAGAAATTTTTTCCGGAATACGAATCTTTTTTTGGAGCGTCACATGACCGTTCAGGAGGAGTAAACGGAGGTCGGCGACAATTTGGCAACTTGGTGCTGACCCGGCATTCACCGGTACAGGTACTGAATCACCTGTTGCCCTCTCCTGCAGATCCAAAAGTAAAATTTATGTCGAGGCAAACAACAGAACTTGTTATTCCCACCAGTTCCGGAGCATTTCGGATGATGAATACACATCTAGAATTTTTTTCAGAAAAACAACAATTGTCACAAGTCCAGCGTATCCGTGAGTTGCACGAAGAAGCCTGCATTCAATATAATGAACCTGGACTGGATTTACCGAATACTCCGTTTGAGAGAGTTGATCGTCCAGAAAAAATGGTGATTTGCGGTGATTTTAATTTCACACTGGACAGTGTTTCTTATCAGCGAATGACCGCTCCGTTTCCCGACAAAATTCCGGATTTGTTTGACGCCTGGAATGTAGTGAATCCTGATGGGAACAGGAGTCCAACCTGTGGAGTGTTTGATCACAAACAATGGAAAAACGGTCCGCACTGCCGTGATTATTTTTTTCTCAGTGAAAATTTTCTTCAGCAAATTCAAAACGTTTCTGTCAACACCGATACAAATGCCTCAGATCACCAGCCGATCCGCTTAACATTAAAGGTTTGAAATGTCACGCTGGGATTTCATCTGTTGACTACAATAATTATCGGATGTTCGGTACTACATCACTCTAGGATCCACCAATCAGCCATAAACTATTACGTCTCTTGTACACCACATGTCTTTTTCCGCTACAGCAAATCAGAGCCTATCTTCTTCAGAGATTATCGTGTTTTAACAGTTGCTCCCTGGGAAAAAAATCCTGAAATGATTATAGAGTGCAACTGATAATACTAAAAAATCAGGTATTGAACGGAGTAAAATTAATTGATGAAAATGGCAGAATAATAATGGTGTGCGGTTTGCACAATACTGGACAGGGAAAAAATATAGAAAATTTTTCCCAATGGACTTGTAATTTATTAGCAAGCTGCATAATGTATGTATATTAACTTTTAAGCATTGTACTCAGTTATCTGCTTGCTTTCTTATTATTAACACTGTAACGGACAAAGCATTCAAAGATAATCATCTCACCGGTTTTCTTTGGTCTTCTGTTAAAAATGACAACTATAAGCCCGTATACCCGGGTTATTGCTGATTGTTTAGATTCGCTTTCCGAGGCCAGTTCGGAAGAATCAAACTGCAACGTAAAGCAGGAAATGCAACTGCTGGTAAACATGCTCCAGGGCAGAATGCTGGAACACATAAAACAGCGAGTCAGCAGCTACTACCATATAGAACCAGAGGCACTGAATGAAGAGTTCTCTGTTTCGTTGATTGAGGTTTTTGCAGAAATTTTTGGTCTGTTTCGGAATAAATTTGAAGAAATGCCCTGGCTGGTAAACGAGATCGCAAAGCGTATAGTTGAAGTTGAATCAAGGAATGGTTCAAAAACAGAAAGGCGCATCAATCAACTTTACCTCTCCATTTTCTGCAAGCATTTCGAATATAAAAACATCGAAAAAATAATCTCCACCCTTCAAACAGATCCGCGAATCCAAAACGCGATTTTTACCGCACTTCCCACTGCCGCACACTCTCCTCATAATTTTAGACCAGTTATTGCAAGTAACTGATCAAAGTTTTTCAGATTGCTCTGAGAAATTTTTCAATTTAGCTCTGACAAACTATTGTGTCCATTCTGAGGAACAGAAAACATTTGATGCTCAGAGCTTTGTGTGACGAATAACCAAGATTTAAGCTAAAGCTTCCAGCATCTTTTCGCCAATTTCTGCCGGAGTTTTCACCACATGGATGCCGGCCTCCTGCAAAGCATTCATTTTTTCAGCAGCCGTACCATGTCCACCTGAAATAATGGCACCGGCATGTCCCATGCGACGGCCGGGGGGGGCTGTTTGACCTGCAATGAAACTTACAATGGGTTTGGAAACATTATCTTTTGCATATGCAGCAGCCTGTTCTTCTGCATCTCCGCCAATTTCTCCAATCATGACTATGGCTTCAGTTTGCGGATCTTCTTGAAACAGTTTGAGGCAGTCAATGAAATTTGTTCCATTCACAGGATCTCCGCCAATACCGATACAAGTCGATTGGCCCAAACCAACACGGGTGAGTTGTCCAACTGCTTCATAGGTAAGCGTTCCGGAACGTGAAACTACACCCACCGGTCCGGTTTTATGAATCGATCCGGGCATGATGCCTATTTTAATTTGTCCCGGAGTTATAATACCCGGACAATTCGGACCAATCAAACGGGATCCTTTTTGGTATACAAAAGATACTGCACTCACCATATCCAAAACTGGAACTCCCTCGGTAATGGCAACTATTAAAGGAATTTCTGCATCTGCTGCTTCCATGATTGCATCCGCAGCAAATGGGGGAGGAACGAGTATCATCGAAGCATTTGCACCTGTAGCTTTAACTGCGTCCTGCACCGTGTTATAAATCGGTACACCTTCAAAATCCTGTCCACCTTTACCTGGAGTTACTCCAGATACTACGTTAGTTCCGTAATCTCTGCAGCCTCGAGTATGAAGCATACCTTGTGAACCAGTGATTCCCTGAACAAGTAACTTAGTATTATTATCGATAAGAACAGACATGAATTTTTGAATCAATTTGGAGAAAAATACGTTTTGTATACCAGTATAGACGAGCTCATTCTATGAAGCAAGAAATCAGACAGGAACTGCGGATATTCTTACTACTATTGTAAATTATATTCCCCTATGTTTTATTTTATTTATATCTAAATTTCCAAAATTGTAGATCCAGTTGTTTTGCGACTTTGCAAAGCACGGTGAGCATTTGCCGCATCCTTCAGAGGATATGATTGATTAATAGATATTGATAGACGATCTCTTACTGCTTCGAACAGGGGAGAGCTAATTCCCGCGGTAAGCTCTGCTGTTGCTGTGTGTGGATAAAGACTAGGCCTGGTAATATAAAGAGCTTTTTTTGCCAACACTGCTACTGATAACTCAGGAGGAGGTCCTGAAGAAGCACCGAAAGACACCAAAAGGCCAAAAGGGGAAAGACACTTTAAAGATCCTTCAAATGTATCTGAACCAACACCGTCAAAAACAACTGGAACTCCTTTCCCGTCTGTTATCTCTTCAACGCCCGCAGTGAAATCCTCAAGAGAGTAATTTATAGTGTGATGGCATCCGTGAGCCTTAGCTATCTCAGCTTTTTCATCTGAGCTTACGGTACCAATAACTTCAACACCAAGTTTATTTAGCCACTGGCAAGCAATAAGTCCTACTCCTCCTGCAGCGGCATGAAACAATACTGTTTGACCTTTCTTAACTGGAAAGGTTTTATTAATTAGATATGATACAGTCAAACCTTTCAATAGTATTGCTGCTGCTTGAGAGTCAGAAATATAATCAGGTAGCTTAATTAACCTTTCTGCAGGGTATAAACGACTCTCTGCATAAGAACCAGGCGGCCCCATAACATAGCCAACTCTATCACCAACTTTAACATTTTCTACATCTTCTCCAATTGTGTCTACTAAACCAACTCCTTCCATTCCTATGCTGGAAGGCAGGCTTAACGGGTAGCTTCCAGATCTTTGATAAACATCAATGAAATTCAAGCCAACTTTCTTTTGATCAATTAAAACTTCACCTCTTCCAGGATGCTGAGGTGGAATTTCTTCCCACTTCATGACCTCTGGGCCACCATGTTCATAAACAAGAATTGAATGAGACATTGATTTTTCTCTATAATTTAGATTTTTTCTTCAACTTCCTTTGGATGGGCATCATATCCACCAGAAATAATTAAGTCTTTTTCACGGTCCTGAGAATTAATAACAGGATGGGGCCTAACAGTAGAACAAATCCGGTTGACGAAAATGCCCAAAACCATGCCTCGGAGCTGTTATGACCTCCAAAAGTATTGAGGACTAATCCAAAACCAATAGGCCCCAGGAAAGAACCGATGAAGCCTATGCTTGAATGGACGGCCATTGTAACTCCACGATTTCCCTCCGAAGCACTTTCAATTGCACCAGTGGTGATTGAAGCAGAATCTCCTGTAACAAAACATCCATAAACAAGGACAAGTGCAATCAACAAAGGTGCTGAAAGACCAATACTGTTTCCAACCACAATGGCTAAAACTGCTGAGAGACACATGATACTTACTACAACACGTATTCTGCCGTAACGCATTGCCAGTTCATTGCCGATGACGCTGGACGGCATTCCAAGAAGGACCCCAAAGAAAATTATGTTTGTAGGTTGAATTAAGAAACCACCAGTTACACCAGTCAAAGCAAATGTCAGGTAAACAACAATCCATGATCGGAATGCAAACAGTTCATAATTATGGGTTGTATAGCAGGCGATCCAACCCATTACATTTGAGTTTCTTATTACAGGCCTGAAGTCCAGTGAACGAAGACCGGAACGAGACCCAACCCGGTTTGGACGATTTTCAAATACTTTAGATACAATCAGCAGTGCCAGTAAAGCACATAAGCCGGCAATCCAGAAAGCAATTTGCCAGGGGAACCATTTGAGAATAGAGCCTCCAATTAAAAATGAAAGTGCACTACCGACACCAAATGAGGAGGTATAAAAAGATGTGGCACGAACCCTAGATGTACCCGAGAGACGGTCTGTCAGAGCTTTCAGCCCGGGCATGTAAGTTCCTGCCAGACCTATTCCTCCCAGGGCTCTGAATAACATTGCACTCCAGTAACCCTCAACAAACAATGCGAATCCTATGCAACTGATAAGAGTAATCAAAACACCGGTGATGTATATTTTTTTCGCATCAATCCAATCGGTAAGGCTGACCAGAATCATGACAGATATCATGTATGATCCATAGTATATCCCGCTGATCCAGCCCGCGTCAATACTGTCCAACTTCCATTCGGCTAAAAAAAAAGGAAGCATGGATGAAAACGTAAAGACTCCCTGCATTGTCAGGATTTCTGCAATGCAAATCCAGAAAATGATCCGTATCGAGGATTTCTCTTGAAGTAATGGCTTGGTTGTCATGTTTTGGACAACAATTTTAGGACTTGAATGTATATGACAAGGCTTTGTATATACCTGTAAATAATGTCAAAAAACCGGCAATTATCAATAACAGGCAGATTGGACGCGATAAATATTCCAGCACATCATAATGTACCATCTGCATTCCCTGGGCAAAATTTTGTTCACCGATTTTACCAAGAATAATACCTAACACAATTCCAGGGATAGAATAACCTGAGCGTCTAAGCAAAAAACCCATTATTCCAGTACAAAACATTATCATTACATCAAGCACCAGACCGCGTCCAATATATGAGCCAATACTTGCCAGCAGCAAAATCATCGGTGCCAAAAATTGAAAAGGTATTTTTAGTAGATGTAAAATCGTCTTAGTTTCAAGTAAACCTATGAAGAGAATTGATACATTTGCATAAAACATTGCAGCAAAAACGATCCATATCAACTCAGGTGAATTATAAAAAACCATTGGACCTGGTTCCAGGTCGTGCATCTGAAAGACCCCTACCATTAATGCTGTCATAGCACCGCCTGGAAGTCCGAGTGCCAGCAACGGGATCATTGCGGCCCCAGTAGCAGCATTATTAGCAGTTTCAGAAGATATCACCCCTTCTATATTCCCCTTTCCAAATGAATCTTTATTTTTAGACCAGCGTACTGCCTCACCATAGCCCATAAATGCCGCAAGGGTTGCTCCGATTCCAGGAAGAATTCCGCAAAAAAAACCAACCAGGATGGATCTTAACACAGCAATTTTATGAGACCATAGTTCTAAAATAGTAGGGAAATCAAGACTAAGTTTAGGGGCTTTATACATGCCAACTGCTTTTTTTTCTGCTTGAACGAAAATTTCAGAAACTGCAAAAAAACCCATAATAGCAGGGACAAATGCTATGCCCGCAGCAAGATCAGAAATACCAAAATTGTATCGATTTATACCTCCCACCGGATCCTGGCCAATCGTAGCAATTAGTAAACCGAGTAACACAGACATCCAACCCTTCCACATGGTCCTTCCACCTACTGAGGAAGCAACAGCAAGACCGAAAAATACCAAAGCAAATATTTCTGGAGGCCCTATATTGGAGATTGCCCAGTTCGCCAGAGGTTCTGTTGCCACCATCATTATCAACGCAGATGAGACACCACCGATTGCAGAACACAAAACTGCTGCTCCAACTGCTTTTCCAGATTGACCTTTGCGGGTCATAGGATACCCGTCGAATGCTGTTGGAGCATTTTCAGGAGCACCGGGTATATTAAACAGAATTGCCGTAATAGCTCCACCGTAAGTGCCTGTACAATATATTACCGCAAAAAGCATCACACCTTGAGCTGGCTCAAGACTAGCTGTGAATGGCAACAATATAGCTGCAAGAGTTAACATACTAACGCCGGGAATGGCACCAAACAGCATTCCACCTATAACACCAAAGATAAATACTCCAATAGTGAAAGGATCTCCAAAAAGAGCTGCACTACCAGCAAGAAAATTATCAACCATCTGTAAATTAATAATTAAGTGATTGGTGTAGTTTGGTATTTAGAGTCAACATGAACGCACTGAAATCATAGAATGGGGATATATTACCCTGAGGGAGTGGAGCATTGAGGATTACCATAAACAATAATATCAGAACTAAATATATGAATAATGTAATTCCTAAAACCCATTTTATCCGTTTTTCACCTAATAGCATAATTGTGAGAGCGATGAAAACAGGTGTCGCCGAATAAAATCCTACTGGTTTTAGCGACCATGCAAATATGAGAGGAAGGGCCAATATTGCTATCAACTTCTGGATTGAGCCAATACCATCATATGAAATTTCCTCTTCATCATCAGAAATGCCAACCCGTCCAAACTGGGCCTCTGAACCTTTTTTGTAAAGATGGAGAAAATTACCCAGTGTTACCAGTAAAAGAAGTCCCACAATTACTCTGGGCCAACCTGTGGCTCCGAATTTATATATTTCAATTTCCTGATTAAACTCAAATGAAAAAACAAAAAAGACTGCCACAATAGTTAACCAAATCAAGGTTTCAACCTTATGATTTGTCTTTAACTTGGACATTTGCGACTCACTAAGTTTTGGGAAGCGTGTCAGGTTAGATTTCACCTGACACGATTGCTAAATGTAGATTTAGGATTTAAATAAAACTAAAGAAGGGAATTATTTTAGTTTCAGACCCATGGTTTTATAGACAGCTCGATATTGTGCAATTGTACTGGTAATAAGTTCTCTGGCACCAGCTGTATCACGGTAGCTATCTATCACTGTCATGTATTTAGAATCATTGAATTTTTGATAACTATCCTGACAATATCCCCGTTGGAATGCCCACTGTAGCCACTTCACACGATCAGACGGAGCTTTTGCATTTACGAAAAATCCACGGAAACGTAAAAGAGGCTCAAAGTTCATGCCCTTTTCTCGATGGGTGGGGACATTTGCAAATACGGATGGACGTTCGTTAAAAATGGTCAGGATTGGCTTGAATTTGTCTGCGTCAAGGAACTTCCTGACATCTCCGGGTTGCTCGAACAGGGCATCAACCTGACCTCCTAGAAGTGCACCGTAACGGGGTGCACCCTTATCAAAGGAAATCTGTTGTATTTTCATACCCGCACTTTCGGTGATGAATTTCATCGTTACCCGCTCCATAGAACCTTCCTTGGAAACATTGGCGATGGTTGACTTACCATTTTTACCTTTGACAAATTTTACAAATGAGTCCCAGTCACTAAAACGAGTTTCATTGGTCCGAATATATATTTGTGAAAATGTCACCTGGGAAGTTACAAGTGGTATCAAGTCAACTGCCGGATTTGGTTTGCTTGAATCCAAGGCATGGGCAGACGAAGCATCATCGATATGCTCAAGTACTGTATAACCGTCGGCAGGAGCAGCCATATATGCTGTCATCCCAACTGTACCTGAACCACCTGGTTTGTGGTCACGGTTAATGTTGACTCCGGTGTGACCGGTAACGGCTTCTGCCATTGCTGATGCTACCTGTCCAGAGCCACCTGCAATTCCATAAGGTACTATCATGGTTAATGTACGACTGGGGAAACCTGATGGTTTAGCCATACTGCTTTTCTTGACCTTGCATTCAAATGTACCGGCAACACCCGCACTCGCCATAAATAAGCCTGTTAATGCTGCAAAACCAAATTTAGCCAGTTTTTTTAATTTAATTTTATTCATCTCGAAACTCCACTGAATATTATAAATAATTATAACCATTATCACACTATGTGATAATTTCATCCATATTTCTATCACAATTTAAATTAATGTCAAGAAAAAAACATTAGGACACGACATTAACTTAATTTATTTAATTTATATTAAAGCTTGAAAAATGAGATCAACTAGTTGAATTTAAGACATATTCGATTAACAAAGTGCAAAAGGTATAAGTGCTCCTGAGACTCACAGTTGAATTTGTTTCCTAAAGTTTTGTTGAAAAGATTCTGGACGTAGCACCAAGTTTAACTTGAGGAATTTCTCAACAATCTTGAACATAAATTTTAAATTTCTACTGTCGCTTCTCTGCAAGCTAAGTTATCCTTGGCCACCTCGAAAGCAAAAAATGACTCTAACCTCTGTTGAAACTGTTGTTGCTAAAGCACAAACGGCACAAGCTGAAATTGAAACGGCCAGCCAAAAAACTGTTGACGAATTAATCACAGGATTGGCTTGGGCAATTCTTGAGCCGAAAACGAACCGTTCACTTGCGGAACAGGCTGTTCGAGATACTGGACTTGGAAATGCAGATGACAAAATAATCAAGAATCACCGCAAGACGCTGGGACTTTTGCGTGATTTGAAACACGCACCTTCCTGTGGAATCGTCAGGAAACTTCCTGAACAAGGCTTGGTAGAAATTGCACGTCCCGTCGGTGTCGTGGGAGCAGTTACTCCCTCCACCAATCCCATAGCCACTCCGCTAAACAAAACTCTTAACGCTATCAAAGGCCGAAATGCAATTATACTCTCACCCTCGCCAAAGGGTGAAGCGGTTTGTCAGCGAGTTGTGGATTTGCTGCAAGATGTTTTACGCAGTTTGGGACATCCAGAAAACCTCATCCAGAAACTCCCTGCACCGGTCAGCAGAGAAGCGACTCATGAATTAATGCAATTGGTTGATCTTGTGGTGGTTACAGGTTCACAAAACAATGTCCGCGCTTCCTACCGCAGCGGTACACCGGCGATTGGAGTGGGCGCAGGCAATGTTTCATCAATCATAGATGAAACAGCTAATCTAGTTTCTGCCGCGAGAAAAATCACTGCTTCCAAAACATTTGACAACGCTACCAGTTGTTCTTCTGAAAACAGCGTGGTGATTGTAGAGGATGTGTATGACAAAGCAATAGCGGCTCTGGAAAGCGAGGGCGGTACTCTGCTGAGTCCCGAAGAAACACAAAAACTGCAAAACACTTTGTGGATTCAGGGCAGACTCAATCCGGATTTAATCGCAAAGTCGGCTCCGGAAATTGCGGAAGCAATTGGACTTCAACGTGTAGAAATGAATAATGTCAAAATGCTAATGGTCGAAGAGACCGGAACGGGGTGCGAATTCCCTTTTTCCGGCGAAAAATTGTGCCCGGTGTTAACCGTGTATCGTGCCTCAAATTTTGAAACGGCATGTGAACAAGTCCGGGAAATTTATGATTTTCAGGGCAAGGGGCATTCAGTGGGACTACACTCAACAGACGAATCACGGCCTTTGCAAATAGGGTTGAATCTTCCTGCTTGCCGTGTGATTGTGAACCAGGCACATTGTTTTGCCACCGGAGGCAGTTTCGATAACGGATTGCCGTTTTCACTCTCAATGGGCTGCGGTACATGGGGCGGTAATTCCATAAGTGAAAATCTCAACTATCGACATTACCTGAACATTGTCCGTATTGTACACCCAATTCCACCTGTTGAACCAAGTGAAAAAGAAATTTTCGGAGAGTATTGGAACAAACACGGACGTTAAATTAAAAATAAAAATGCTTAATAAAAAAATCCAAATCTATTGAAAGTATGAATCCTGCAGGCCACACGATTCGCAGTTTGATTGATCAGCACGCTGAAACTTCTCCGGATCGTCCATTTGTGAAATATCCTGAATCCGGAATCAGTCACACATGGAGCGAATTTCAAGCAAGAGTGCAATCGATTGCACGGTATCTAAAGAACATGGATTTTCCTCCGAATGTTCCGGTTGCAGGTTTGCTCGGAAACGGTCAGGCTGCCCTGGAATTATTTTTGGGTGGAATGTACGGAGGATTTAAGGTTCTGCTGGCGAATCCGTTGTCCGGAGCCAATATTCTGGCATTTGTTCTGGAGCATTCTGAATCTACAAAACTTTTTGTTGATCAACAACATCATGAATTAGCTCAGAAAGCGCTTTCTCAACTTTCTGACAAACCTCAGCTGATTCCAGTTCATCCTGAAAATGGACCAGATTGGAAGTCGATAGTTTGTGACGAAAAATTATCAACTCCAAAACCATGTCCGCAAGATGCAGCCCTGTTAATTTATACTTCCGGAACTACAGGACGGCCTAAGGGAGTAATTCACACACACGAAAGTCTGCTTTATGGAGGTTGGAATACAGAAATTGCCCATCAATTAACATTGGAAGACAGGACTTTATGTGTGTTGCCGCTCTGTCACATAAACGCACAAGTGGTTTCTGTGATGGGAACGCTGGTCAGCGGTTCCGGACTGGTCATACCTGACCGCTTTCAAGCCTCAAAATTTTGGTCATGGATTGTTGATGAAAAATGCACCTGGTTCAGCGTCGTTCCAACGATTCTTTCTTATTTAATGAATGCGGAAGAAGACGAAAAATTAATATCAAAACTGGGTCATTTTCGTTTCGGACGTTCGTCCTCGGCTGCACTGCCTCCTGCACTGCACAAAGCCTTTGAAGGTCGGTTTGGACTAAGCATTGTTGAAACGATGGGAATCACGGAAACAGCGGCTCCACTGCTTTCAAACCCTCTTGATCCAACAAAGCACAAACATGGCTCTTCCGGAATTGCCTACGGGAATGAAGTGAGAGTTGCGGACGCTGAAGGAAAAGTCGTTTGTACAGGTGAAGAAAACGAGGTTCAAGTAAAAGGCCGGAATGTAATGCAGGGATATTTCAAAAATCCGCAAGCCACCAGAGAAGCATTCACACCAGACGGTTGGTATCGTACTGGAGATCTTGGCAAGATGGATGCTGATGGCTATATTTTTATCACCGGTCGCCTCAAGGAACTTATTATTAAAGGTGGTGAAAATATAGCTCCCCGAGAAATTGATGATGTGCTTTACAGACACTCAAGCGTTTTGGAGGCAGCAGCTTTTCCGCTTCCGGATGCGGATTACGGACAAACAGTTGCCGCTGCAATTGCTACTCGACCGGGTGAGGAAGTAACTGAATCAGCTCTAAGACAATTGTGTTTGGATGCGATGGGAGCATACCGTGCGCCTTCTAAGTACTTTTTTCTCGACGAACTCCCCAAAGGACCTTCTGGTAAAATTCAACGCCTCAAACTTACTGAACGTTTCACCGACTAAACCACACCCCGCTCTGAGATTTGAATCTTATATAATGAAAGTTTCGTATTTCTTGAAAGTGATCCTGTGAATATGTTAGGATTTTTCGAGTTCAGAACGCATAGTTTTAATTTCGGGAATATCTCAAGCTTTTGCAGTAGCAAAATGAGCAGGCTTGTACTCTTCTTTGCGGATTCCATATTTACTGAGAAGTTTGTGAAGCTGCCGGGTTGTAATGCCGGCAGTCTCAGCAGCCCGGTTAATGCGTCCCTTATGTTTGGTCATCACTTCCTTAAGATACTGCTGTTCGAGTTGATCCAGACTTTTCCGACGAACTTCAGCAAGAGGAAGAGAAATATCCAATTCAACATCGGCAGTGTAGTTTTTGTCTGTGAATAACTCCTGCGGAAAACTTTCAGGTCTGAGAATGTGAGTTGTTTCAAGAATATATGCCCGTTCGATTACGTTTTCCAGTTCCCGAATATTTCCCGGCCAGGAATATTCCTGAAGAGCCTTTACTACAACCGGATCTGCATCCTGTATTTCTTTAGAATAAAGCTTGTTGAACCAGTCAATCAGATAATTTACCCAATCAGGAATATCCTCGGACCGCTGCTGAAGTGAAGGAATTTCAAGAGGAAAAACACTGAGGCGATAATAAAGATCTTTACGGAAAAGACCCTCATCACAAAGTTGCTGCAAGTCTGAATTGGAAGCAGCAATAACACGTACATCAGCTTCAATTGGTGATTCTCCGCCGACACGCTGAAAAACACGTTCCTGCAAAACCTGCAGCAGTTTAATCTGCATTGCTCCGGAAATTGTATTTATTTCATCCAGGAAAATAGTCCCTTTCTGGGCACTGTCAAAACGTCCCAGTTTACGCTTTGCTGCACCCGTAAAGGCACCTTTTTCATAGCCGAACAACTCACTTTCAACCAGCGTGTCAGGCAATGCCCCACAATGTACATGGACAAATGCTTCATCTTTGCGACTGCTGTGCTGGTGAATCAGTTTTGCCACCATGCCTTTGCCGACACCGGTATCCCCCAGCAGCAAAACTGTAGTTTTTGTTGGTGCCACAGATTTGACTTTTTCAAAGGTCTGAAGCATCCGAGGGCTTCTGGTATGAACTTCTTTCAATACATCCCGATTCCAAAAATCATCCTGTACCGAATCTATTTCTGTCAGTGGCCGTCTACTTTGAATCGACACAAACTCACCCGTCTTTATCTGTTTGTTTTCCCAGCTATATTTTATTCAGGATACAACTTGTGAGAGAGATTCATTTTCGGCTACTACCCAGCCAAGCCCCAGTGACTCCATCTTTTTGAGCGAAGGATGTCCAGTCTCCACATTCCAGTCACACAAGCGATAGTAATCTTCCAAAGCTGCTTCCCACTCTTTTTCGTCCAGGACATAACCATCTGACCTGCCGCCTTCAAGTGGACGTTTGAACATCTTTTTAGGCAGTGTGTCTGATTCACGGCCTATTCCTTCTCGTGAGTTAAAAGCCCGCAGCATATTGAGGCGACGTTCACCGACTGCTAATATTTCTGTTATATCTGTATCCCAACCTGTAACAGCATTGACTACCTCAACCAGTTGATTGGCATCATAAAGTTGAAAAGAAGCTCCAAATATAAAAGCGCAGACTGAGAGACTGTCAACGGCACTGCTTAAATGCTGAGTAACCATCGCAAAGCGCATCATTTCTTCATTCAGCGCTAATTTCTCCTGAGGATTTGTCAGGCCGATCTGTTCCATACGTTCCGGATAAGCCTTATATGCAGGGTCATGCTCACTTGATTCATGATCAGCACCAAAAGGATTAGCAGCATAAATGACACTCAGACTTCGTTTTACTTGCGGCATATGCGCAGGAGCTTCCTGCCCTTTGCTGGTAATTAAATAATCTTCAGTTCCACGTCCAATAATTTCAGCAGCTTTCTGCGAACCCTCAGCCAGGATTTTACCAAAGCCTTCGCGCTTAGCAATCATTTCTGTCATTTTAACCATGGCTTCTGCACTTCCATACTTCAGCTCAATTCCTCCTGTATCTTTGGAAGTTAATTTTCCTTCTGCCCAGCATTCCATAGCCCATGAAATTGTAGCTCCGCAGGAAATAGTATCCATTCCGTACATGTTGCACAGAGCGTTTGCATGAATTATTGCATCCATGTTACTTATGCCACAATAACTGCCAAACGTAGCAAGGGTTTCGTATTCAGGACCACCATATTTTGCCTCAGTTTTGTATGGTCCTTCGTCAATCTGGGAAACTCGTTTACATTTAATTGAACAGCTGAAACATGTATCTCTTCCAAAACGATTCTGCTCATCTCTTTCATGACCACGAAGGTGGGAATCGTAAAGTGTTTTGCCATTTATTTCTTCATGTTTTTCAAAAGTTCCACTGTTGAAATTGTAAGTTGGCAAGCCTCCAGATTTATTTTGAGGGCTAGTCACGTCAGGGGTTCCATATTTCCCAAAATCGTCCATACCCGTTGGCTCAAGATTGGTTTTACCTAATTTTTGTAATTCCTTAAATTTTTCAGGGTTAGCAATAGTAGGTTTCTGTTTACCTCTAACAACTACCGCTTTCAGATTTTTTGAACCCATAACGGCTCCCATTCCAGTACGCCCGTTAGCTCGATTGCTCATGCTAATAAGTGCAGCAAAACGCACTAAATTTTCACCTGCAGGTCCAATTTGCAGAACTTCGATACGCTTATCCTCCAGCTCCTCTTTAAGTTTATCTTCAGCATCGCCAGTGGTCATTCCCCACAAATGGCCCGCATCCCTCAATTCTGCTTCACCATGATGCATCCACAAATAAACCGGTTTTGGAGATTTTCCCTTGATGATTACTGCATCAAATCCAGAAAATTTCATTTCTGCTGGAAAAAATCCTCCACCCTGTGCATCTCCGATACAGCCGGTAAGTGGTGATTTTGCGACTGAACTCAAACGACTTTGTCCAGAAATCGGAGTTCCTGTAACAACACCCGTGCACAAAGCCAGAACATTGTCAGGGCTTAAGGGCTCCACTCCCGCAGGAGTTTCTTTAAGAACGTAGTGCATTCCCATTGCGCTGCCGCCCATGTAAGTCCGATAAAACTGTTCCTCCGGTTCTTCAACCGTAATTTCACTAGTTGTTAAGTTGACATGCAGTATTTTTCCTGTGTAGCCGTAAGACATAAATTTTCTCCTATAGATTTTAGTAATTCTAAATTAAACTCTATCCACCGCTGATTACAGTAAAGACAAGTACCTCGTCTCCTTCAGATAGAACATATTCCAATCCCTTTTCCTCATCTCCATTTACTGCAACAATGACCCTTCGCTTTATTTTAAGATGGCTCAACAAATCAGCAATTGTAGATTCATCTTTGAGAATCAAAACAGACTGACCCCGTTCTGAGTCTGGAAGGTAATCCACCAATGAACCCATTAACTCAATATTAATTTTCACAATATAATCTCACTAAAGCAGATTGATTTTGCTGCCCACCTGTTAGGCTTCAGTCATTAATTCCACCCATGCAAAGGTACTTTAATTCAAGGTAGTCTTCAATCCCATATTTAGAACCTTCCCGTCCTGTTCCAGATTCCTTCACTCCTCCGAAAGGAGCTACTTCAGTGGAGATAATGCCTTCGTTTACGCCAACTATTCCATATTCGAGTCCCTCAGCGACTCTCCATATTCTGCCAATATCCCGGCTGTAAAAATAGGCGGCTAAACCGAATTCAGTGTCATTTGCCATCTCGATGGCCTCTTCTTCGGTTTCAAACTTGAAGACAGGGGCCATTGGCCCAAAAGTTTCCTCTTTGGCAACCAGCATATCTGTAGTTACTCCAGAGAGTACAGTTGGTTCGTAAAATGTGCCACCAAGTTTGTGACGATGACCTCCTGTCAGCAATTTAGCTCCTTTGGCCACAGCGTCTTTAACATGACTTTCAATTTTTTTGACAGCCGCTTCGTTGATCAGCGGTCCTTGATCCGCACCCTCTTCAAAACCATCTGCCACCTTTAAATGTTTTGCGGCATCAGCTAGCATTTTCGTGAATTTATCATAGACTTTACTTTGCACCATAATCCGGTTTGCACAGACACAAGTTTGACCGGCATTGCGGAATTTACTGGCCATTGCTCCAGGAAGCGCTGCTTCAAGATCCGCATCTTCAAAAACGATAAATGGAGCGTTCCCCCCGAGTTCCAGCGCAAGTTTTTTCACTGTTCCTGAACACTGTTTCATCAGCAGCTTACCAACTCCGGTTGAACCTGTAAAACTCAACTTCCGGACAATCGGATTTCCGGTAAATTCGCTGCCGATTCCTACTGCGTCTCCGGTGACTGTACTTAGGATTCCGGCAGGAACTCCAGCTCTCTCCGCTAGTTCGCAAAGAGCAAATGCAGAAAAAGGTGTGTCTGGAGCAGGTTTGATGACCATTGGACATCCTGCTGCCAGTGCTGGAGCTGCCTTCCGTGTAATCATGGCTGCCGGAAAATTCCAGGGAGTAATGGCTACTGTAACTCCAATCGGCTGCTTGATGACGACAATCCGTTTATCTGTAGCATGTGCTGGAATGGTGTCACCATATAAGCGCTTACCTTCTTCGCCAAACCATTCTATAAAACCTGCAGCATATGCAATTTCTCCGCGTGATTCAGACAATGGCTTGCCCTGCTCAGCTGTCATCAAACGGGCGAGGTCCTCCTGATTTTCCATCATCATCTCATACCAGCGGCGCATTATCACAGCTCGCTCTTTTGCTGTTTTGGAACGCCATTTCGGCCAGGCCGCATTTGCCGCCTCAATCGCACGTTTTGCTTCCGCTGCTCCGCAGTTAGGCACAGTACCTAAAACTTCACCGGTGGAAGGATTGGTGATTGCGGTAGTTTCACCGCTGTCAGCATCCGACCATTTTCCGTCTATATAGACCTGCTGACGGAACAAAGCGGCATCTTTCATTCCAATTGATTTTGCTGTTTCTGCTGTACTAACCGGCATAGGCAACTCCTTTTCTCTATGAAATTATAAAATTCTACCAGTAGAATCTCTATTTAGTTTTGAAAATATTACACACATTCTCCTTATAAATTGTGTGATACACAAGATTATTTTGCTTTGAGTCAAATAATTTCTGTAGTACTGTTTACACAATCTACTATTAATAATTTATCTAACATTATAATCCTCTCTGGTGTGTCATTTCTTGAAAGAAATCAATGATTACTACTATCGAATTCTTTAAGAAAAAGCGGGCAGAACAGTTTGTTGTTAATCAAATGATTTTTTCAAATCCAATCAAAGACTGATGAAATTTTACTAGCCTGTAAAGTATTCCGCAGTTTGTATTTGTTTAGACTAAGCGGTAATTGCACTCGTTGCGCTTAGCTTACATTGCTATGTTTGCCTTCACTAAATTTTTTTAGCTATAACCGTAGACGTGTGCTAAACTTTATTCATTTTTAACAGTACCTGTAAGTTAAGAATATCTGAAAAATTATTTTATGAATATAGCATGTATTGGTGGATGAGTCGTGGTTAACGCCTTATTAGAAGACAGAGCTAAAGTTGAAATCGAGGCTACTGCAGTAATTCCTTATAACAACCAGTAAATAAAATGGTTATTGTTACAATTTTTAAATAACCGTCTAATAAAAAGTCTGATACACACACAGTCATTTCGACAGTATGGATAACTCCTAATGATATTAGAAAGATTGCCTATACAATATTTATCACATTGCTCGAAATGAAACGGTTTTAGGTCTTTTTTTATACCGCATCAAATATAACCATATTTTAGCAATTATGTTTTATATTACTACAAAGTGTATTAATATGGTTATTTAAAAAGTGTATCATTATAATACGATATGTATCATAAATTTTCATAATATCTAATAATTTTAATTCAGCTAATTATTTTCCAAAAAATAACCTAATACAGGGGAGAATCACAGCTCAGCAAATTGGAAAGGGAGATGAAGGATTCAAAATGGCAATGGCAACGCTGGATATTTTTCGTTCTACGGTGGGTGCGGTTGCTCTTGTTTTTGCCCGTCATGCACTTGATGAAGCCCTTGAACGTGTCAAAAGTCGGAAGATGTTTGGTTCTCCAATGAGTAATTTAAAGCTCATCCAAGCCAAACTTGGGGACATGTCACTTGATATTGATGCAAGTGCACTTCTCATTTATCGTGCTGTCTGGACCAAAGACAATAGTGCAGACAGGATTACACGTGAAGCTACCATGGCTAAATTATTTGCAACAGAAGCGGCACCAACGTGTTATAGACGAAGCTGTAAAAATTTTTGGTGAATCCGGTGTGGTTTCCGGATTCGCAGTTGAGCAACTCTATCGGGAAATCCGTGTGCTCAGGATCTATGAAGGTGCTTCTGAGGTTCAAAAACTAATTATTGCCTCGCAGACACTCAAGGATAACTAATGCATGTTTTACTGTAAATAACCTGATTTTTCAATGCCATCTGCTGTTACTTCTCCTGAAGAAGATGTTACTCTCCATTGTCCTTCTTGTGGTGAAGAAAAATTCTTATTTGTACCAATGTCCGGTAAAAACGGTGAGCGCTTTGTCCGGATTCACTGTCACAAATGTCAGGAGCATTTATTTTTTCAGAATCCGGAACTGCCCAATAATATAAAATCTCCTGAAGATATTTCCGAAAAATGGAAAACTGAGCAAATTAAGAATTTGCAACTTGAATGGGAGGAATGGTTTCGCTGGAAAAAAAGACACCTTGACAAAAGCTCCTCAAGTAAAACTCCACTATCCAAATATGCACAATGGTTTTTAGCCCTTCTGCTTGGTGGTAGTACCTTATTTTTTGTCCTGGACCGCTGGCATCTGCTTGATCCTCTTCTCGAAAATCCCGCGGCAAGACAGGAACTGATTACAGCATATGCAGAGCGCCTTCTGGAAGTTCCATGTTTTCCATCAATAATGAAAGTCAAAATTAGGACAGTACCGATTCGCTACACCAGGGAGCGACCGGTGCATAGAAATTGGATTCAGTATGGAGAAGCAGGAATATACTGGGGGGAAGAGCAAATCAAGATTCACCGTTCAAATTTCTGGTTTTTTGGCTGGCCCAAAAAAACACAATTGTTGAACACCTTGGTCCATGAGTTACGACACCGGAGCAGTCCTGGACTGGGACATAACTTAAAATTTTTCAACCTGGTTGAACGCGACACCAGTTGCGTCCTGGAATACTGGTAGGACTTACAGAATAAACCGCTTAAATTAAGGGCAGATCTCTTGCTGTAATTGGCAGTAACGAGTTTTCGACTTATATCATAATTATGGCCACTGTCATACATTGTTTGTAGTCAACCGTGTCTCAAGTCCGTTCAAAATTTAACGTCGAAAAACAAATTTTCTTTTCCAATTTGCTGGATTTTACTGAAAATTTACTCTTAACAAACAAACAGCTGTTATTTCTGTATCATCCAGAAACAGAGAATTCCTGTGTTTTTTGTTGACACTTGATACATTATTCTTTAGAATCTTTTCTTCTACTTTTCGTTAATTCAAGACTTTCTTGAATAACAAAATTTTTTTAACCTAAATTTAGGAGGTAAGATGAGGCTGGGTATTTTGGGGACACTGTCTATTGGTGTACTGCTGGTTGGTCAGGTTGCGTTGGCTGAAACAGTTAAAATTGGATTTGTGACCACACTCACAGGAGGTGCAGGTGCAATTGGGAATGATATGCGGGACGCAGTAGAACTGGCACTGGACCATTTGGGTCGTAAAATGGGAAATTCAGATGTTAAAATGTTTTATGAAGACGACACTTTCAAGCCGGCTGTCGGTAAACAGAAAACAGAAAAATTAGTTAAAAAAGATAAAGTTCATTTTGTCACAGGTTACATTTGGAGCCACGTATTAATGGCTTCCCGGAATTCGGTAGTAGGAAAAGGACCTTTTATGATTACCTCCAATGCAGGACCGGGTCCAGTGGCAGGCAAACTCTGCCACGAAGATTTTTTCTCAACGTCCTGGCAGAATGACCAAACCACAATGGCTATGGGGGAGGTATTAAACCAGCTTGGTATCAAGAACCTTTACATCATGGCACCAAATTATGCTGCAGGCAAAGGAATGGTTGCTGGTGTAAGCCGAACTTTTAAAGGTAATATCGTTGGGAAAGACATGACCAAGTTTCCGGCACAACTTGATTTTTCTGCAGAACTGGCAAAAATACGTGCAGCTAAACCAGATGCAGTGTTCGTTTTTTATCCAGGAAAGCATGGAATACAGTTTTTCAAACAATTTTCTCAAGCGGGATTGAAAGGAACAATCCCACTCTACTCAGCTTTTACTGTTGACTCATTGAGCCTTCCTCGTTTGAAGGATTTGGCTGAGGGAAGTTTGATGACACAGTTCTGGGCTCCAGACTTGGATAATGCGGTTAACAAACGTTTTGTTGCCGATTATCGAAAAAAGACCGGACGCTATCCGACTTTCTATGCAGCACAGTCTTATGACACTATCATGCTGATTAACAGTGCTGTAACAGCAGTTGGTGGTAATATGTCAAACAAAGATGGAATGCGGACTGCCATGCGAAAAGCTAATTTTCCATCAGTACGCGGTCCGTTTAAATATGGAAATAACCATTTCCCAATTCAGAATTTCTACCTGCGAAAAGTAATTAAGGATGCTGAAGGGAATTACACCACAACTATCATAAAAACAGTTTACACCGACCACCAGGATCCTTACGCAAAAGATTGTAAGATGTCCTGGTAGTTTGTTTCTTTCCAGTTGGAGGAGGTACTTGTGTTCCTCCTCCTCTCCGTCTTTCCTTCCACACTGTCACAACACTAGTAAAAGGTTCTGGTGAACTGGACCCTGCTTTTGGAGCAAACCCTGAACGGGTTTCAATTTGGAATTTTACTATTTCTACTGGCAGCAGGCCTGACCCTGATCTTTGGCATCATGGACCTGATCAACCTCGCACACGGGTCGCTCTACATGATGGGGGCCTATTTCGCAGCAACTTTCATAAAATGGACAGGTTCATTTCTCCTGGGCGCTATTTTGGCAATTCCTGCCTGTATGGCATTTGGCATGATCGTAGAAATGATTGCACTGCGTACACTTTACACCCGTAATCATCTAGATCAAGTCTTGGCCACATTCGGACTCATCCTTTTTTTTAATGAATTTGTCAGACTAATTTGGGGACCAATCGGTTTGGACATTCCACTTCCTGAGGTACTAAACGGCAGTGTAGAGCTTTTCCTGGGAATTCGCTATCCTGCTTTCCGCCTGGTTATCATTGCAGTTGGAATCCTGGTTGCTTTTTTACTCTACCTGCTTGTATCACGTACAAAACTGGGTATGTTGATTCGTGCTGGAGCAAGTAATCGGAAGATGGTAGGTGCACTGGGAGTTAACATCAATTTACTATATACTTTTGTTTTTGGTCTGGGAGCTGCGCTGGCTGGTTTAGCAGGTTTAATGGCAGGACCAATCATGACTGTTGAAATTGGAATGGGTGAAGGAATTTTAATCATTACTTTAGTTGTGATTGTAATTGGGGGAGTCGGTTCCATCAAGGGTGCCTTTGTTGCTGCTTTGTTGGTGGGTTTGATTGATACTGTCGGCCGCTCCTTTCTTCCCGATATCTTAGGAATATTTTTTTCCAATGATGTGGCCGATACTGCAGCACCCGCTATTTCCTCTATGTTGATCTACCTCTTGATGGCACTAATTCTGGCCTTCAAACCTCAGGGACTTTTTCCACCAAGAGGTGCCTAGATGAAATGGTCTCCACGAATAATTTTTATAGTTATTTTAATGCTTGGTTTAGGTGTTGTTCCACTGCTTGCAGACTATTTTGGTGAGCCGTTTTACACAGTAATGTTTTCCAGGATGCTTATTCTTTCGATTGGTGCAGTCAGTCTGAATTTAATTTTGGGCTTCGGAGGAATGGTCAGCTTTGGACATGCAGTTTATTTAGGAATAGGTTCATATATGGTTGGCATTGGAACCATGCATGCCGTTGAGGATGGAATTGAATGGATGGCTAATGGTTTCCTTCAAATTGCACTTGCAATTGTGTTTTCAGCCCTGGCAGGGTTGGTGATAGGAGCAATTTCACTCCGGACTCGTGGAGTATATTTCATTATGATTACACTGGCCTTTTCGCAGATGTTGTATTACGTGGCAGTAGGTAACGAAAAATACGGCGGGGATGACGGTTTAAGTCTATACATGCGCAGTGACTTTAATGGTTTGATTGATATTTCAAATGATAATTCACTCTATTACCTGAACTTTGTCTGTTTGCTGCTCAGTTTGTATCTTTCACACAGGTTAATCAACTCTCGTTTTGGAATGTTGATTCGTGGTGCAAAATCAAATGAACAACGTATGCGCGCCATTGGCTTCCCGGTTTTTCGATATCAGCTTGTCGCTTTCGTAATTGCCGGAACAATTTGTGGAATAGCAGGTGTTTTATCTGCAAACCAGACTGAATTTGTTAATCCGTCTGTTATGCATTGGACCCATTCCGGAGAATTGATCATCATGACAGTTTTGGGGGGATTGGGAACTCTTTTTGGCCCTGTAATTGGTGCAGTTGCTTTCCTTTTTTTGGAGGAATTTCTTTCTGGAATCACAGAATATTGGCAATTATTTTTTGGTCCCATGCTGGTTCTGGTTGTCATTTTTGCACGTGGCGGAATAGACGGAATGCTTGTGGGACTTGATCAATGGTGGAGCAGAAACTCTCCTGTTAAGAATGAAGAGGTTGATTAAAATGTTAAAAGTAGACTCACTTTTCAAATCCTTTGGTGCTTTATTGGCTACAGACAACCTCTCGTTTCAAGTAAAGAAGGGGGATATACATGCTATTATAGGTCCAAATGGTGCGGGAAAAACTACTCTGATTGGTCAATTGACTGGAGAAATTGAATCTGATTCCGGAAGCATTTTGTTTGATGGAAACAATATTTCGGGAGTCCCGGTACATCTTCGTTCAGCACACGGTCTGGCCCGCTCCTTTCAGATAACCAATATTTTTCATGACTTGACAACTTGGGATAATGTTGCTCTTGCGGTTCAGGCTCATGCCGGACATTCTTTCCATTTTTGGAAAAACGCCAGTAAAGAAAGGGAGCTTCGACAGCCAGCACTAGAATTTTTAGGTATTGTTGGTTTGGAAAAACGGGCAGGATTTATAGCCGGACTGCTTTCTCATGGGGAACACCGTCAGTTGGAAATTGCAATGGCTCTGGCAACAAATCCCAAAATGTTACTGTTAGATGAGCCAATGGCAGGAATGGGACCCAAAGAATCTCTGGCAATGGTTGACATTCTTATTAAATTGAAACATAAACTTACGATTCTGTTGATTGAACATGATATGGATGTTGTATTCACACTGGCAGACAGAATCACTGTTCTGGTCAATGGCAGAGGAATTGCGACTGATACTCCTGATGCAATCCGGAAAAATCCGGAAGTCATAGCAGCTTACCTTGGAGAGGAGAGTTATCATGCTTGAACTTAAACACCTGGAAACCTCTTATGGACAAAGCCAGGTGCTGTTTGGAGTGGATCTACAGGTGAATGAGGGAGAAGTAGTAACTTTACTGGGACGTAATGGAATGGGTAAAACGACTACAATTAATTCAATTATGGGTTTGGTTAGAGCTCGTTCCGGAGAAATCAAATTTGAAGGCAGTCAAATACGAGAATGGCCAGCACACCGTGTGGCTCAATCCGGAATGGGATTGGTACCGGAGGGGCGTCAAATTTTTCCAAATTTGAACGTAATTGAAAACTTAGTCGCAACTTCAGCAAATCGTTTCAAAAACAAGAATCCTTGGACACTGGATCGTGTCTTCAATCTGTTTCCTCGTCTGCTGGAACGTGCTAAAAACATGGGCAACCAGCTTTCAGGTGGAGAACAGCAAATGCTGGCCATCGGCAGAGCTTTAATGACAAATCCCCGCCTCTTGATTTTGGATGAAGCCACAGAAGGTTTAGCTCCGTTAGTTAAAATGGAAATTTGGGAATGCCTGAAAGGCTTAAAAACTTCAGGTCAGTCGATTCTTGTCGTGGATAAAAACATAGAAGCTCTCACTCACCTAGCTAATCGACATTACATCATGGAAAAGGGGGAAATTGTCTGGTCTGGTGATTCTCCGGCGCTAATTGCAGATAAGGAGATCCAGCATCGATATTTGGGGATTTAAAACAGCTTTTTTCAAACCCGTTCGCTGACGCCTCCATGCGCCATTGCCTACGGATTACTGCTGTTGCAGGAGCTGCAGCACGTTTTGAGGTAATTGATTTGCTTGTGCCTGCATGGATTGACTGGCCGACAGAAGAATCTGGTTACCAGTTAATTTTGACATCTCTGCGGCCATATCTGTGTCTCTTATGATTGACTCTCCACGGCTAATGTTTTCTTCTGCAACTCTGAGCGAATTTAGATTGCTTTCAACTGTGTTTTTCTGGAAAGAACCAATTTCTCCTCGCAAAACAGATATTTCGTCAATTGCCTTCTCAATAAGTCTGCCTGAGTTATCAGCACCTTGTTTACTGGTCAAGTCGATATCAAATAAACTTCGAAAACCGCTTTCATTTTCCACACCCAGTGCCAAGTTATTAGTGCGAATGTTTTTTAATGAAAAGCCTTGATCCGTACCAGGTTTTGTTCCGAGACCAACATTCTTGGTCTGTTGCGATATGTGAACATAGCCTTCTATTATTGGATTACTTGGAGAACCCACGATTTCTTCCTGGGTCTCTTCAACAAATTCTGTTCCTACGACTTCACCTTGCTCATTTTTGACAGGCACTTCTTTGAGTCCAATAGAACGATCATATTGTATGGTTATTCCCTGTGCAGGAGAAGAACGTTTGATTGAAGTCAGGAATTGTCCTTTCCCATTCGTAAAACTGTCACCAATTTTTCCGGATACATCCAAGCCCGGTATTGATGATTCAGCAACATTGGACTCTTTTGTCAGCAAACCTGAAATATTAGTGGTGAGCGAAAAAGTAGGGGAAGCACCAAAATCTTTGTGTCGGATATAAAATGTGTTTTCTGGTGTTTCAAAGGCCTCCAAAGCTAAACCACTTCCTTCAATTGCTTCGTTAATGGAATTGATAACAATCGCTCGAATATTTTTCGAAGCCTCCTCTGCGGGAAAGCGTGAAGAATCTTGCTTATAGTTTGATAAAACTTCTTCAATATTTTCTTTAACTTTCCCAAACCTTGTGTCGACTTCAACGTTGCGGCCACCTTCACTGAGCAATATTTTAACTCCTTCACCTATATTTTGTACTGTCAACGGTACAGAGCCTCTTATATATGGTTGCGTTGCTACCTGTGTAATATCAACTTCATATCCCTCCATCGGGGAAGCTTCAGTCCAAGTTTCAGCATTAACGAAACGTATGTTATTGCCTACAGAAGCACCATTTGCACCCATGCTACCATCAAGTAATATTCTACCGTTGAACTCGGCTGTTTTCACAATTCGATCTAAAGTGCTAAGCAAGTTTTGCACTTCATGCTGATCTGCAGCCAACATTGAATCATCGTTAACTGCTTCGTTTGCAGCGTGAACTGATAATTGCTTCAAACGAATCAATATGTTGCTGACCTCACTCAGGGCCCCCTCGGCAGTTTGAAACATGGCAATAGCATTTTCATTGTTGCTGTAAGCCTGCCTCAATCCCGCAATTTGTCCTCTCAATCTTTCTGAAGCTATCAGCGAAGCCGGACCATCAGCGGCACTGTTTATCTTTGTCCCGGAACTCAATTTTTCAATTGAGCTTCTAACGTTTCTTAAATTGTTGTCTGAGTGCCGTAATGTATTCAAAGATGTTGCATTACTTCGAATTCTCATTTTGTTCTCCCATATAAAGTTAGGCTTCTGCGTTGAAACTAACACAATGTTTCAGCTAGCAGATAAAACCCTTGTCTTGCTTTTCGGCATTCTTAAAAAAAACTTTAAAGTAATTATGAAATTTTTGTTAGTGCAGTTAATTTTCACCGGCTTATGGCATTAGCTGAACTGTGATTCTGTCTGCCAGCAACATTCCTTTGGGCGTCAAACACAAGTGCTGACCTTCCCAAAATGCACGTCCATCATCGCAAAGTTCTTGAACAAAATTTAACTGTTGATTTTGCAAATGCAATCCATAGCGAGTCTGCCATTCTTTAATATTAATTCCTTCACACTGACGTAAACCGAGCATCAAAAATTCAACTGCCAGTTGTTTTCCTGAAAGTTGTTCTATAAATTCAGTTGGCCATGTATTTTGTCCAAGATTCTGAAGGTAAGTCCTGATAGAACGAACATTGCCCCAGCGTGTTTGCCTATGGTATGAGTGTGCTCCAACTCCAAATCCCAAATATTCTTGACCAGACCAGACCAGCAAATTTTGTCGGCCTTCCTTAGTTTTTTTTGAAAAGTTAGAAATTTCATACTGAAACAGTCCTGCCTTTTCCAGATTGTCTGTCGCCCACAAATACATTTCCTCAAATTGTTCCAGATGTTCATGTTCCCAGTTCCGGATTTGAGGATTATTACCAAAAGGCGTCCGTTCATGAATTTCAAGGCCATACAATGAAATATGGGAAGGTTCGTATCTCAGTGCTTCCTCGACATCATTTTTGAACATAACAATACTCTGTTCGGGAATACCAAACATCAGATCAAGGTTCCAGTTATCAAATGATGAGTTTGTTATGACTGCAATTGCATTACGTAGATCTGCAACAGTATGACAACGTCCCAACTTCTGAAGAGTTGAAGTCTGGAAACTCTGTCCTCCCAAACTGAGCCGATTGACACCAATATCTGCAAGTCCACTGAGATATTCCGGATTTACATCATCCGGATTCATTTCAAAAGCAATCTCTATTTGATCAGACCAGGGAAAATTTTCACGGACTTTTGTAAGTAACACTGACACTTCCGGTATAGTTAGACAGGAAGGGGTACCTCCCCCGATATAAATTGATTTGAGCAAAATCTGCCCAGAAAGTTTTTCTTCATTCTCTTTCCGTTCCATGTCTTTCAGCATTTCTGCACGTCGGTCAATTTCGCCTACCATACCCCGAATATATTTTTCATGCATTTTTGCTCGATCACGACGTACCGTAAAGGAGCAAAACGGACAAATCGTGCGGCAAAAAGGGATATGAAGATAAACCGCTGGAATCGGACTACGTTTTTTTTGCATTGTTTCGGATAAATCCAATTTATTTTACTTTATATATCAGACAATTAATTGTTTATGTTTGATTTAACAGAAGATATTTTTTATTGATTTTCTGAACCAAATAAATTACATTATGACACCTGCATATTTATTATTTATTGTCATGCAGCCTTTGTTTCAAATGTACTCACAAATGGTTGCAGTTCTCAAGTAAATTCAACCTTTTATTAGTTTATATTACTGATATAAATATCATTATTATAAATTGGGATACTTGGATTTGTATTTTTACGATATCTTGAGAAACACTAAATCGGCAAAATAAAGAACCTTATTATGTAACTGATTGCTTATTTTTCTGCTTTGGCTCTACAGCAATAGAATTTTCATGTTTTTTGCATAAACAAAGCAGAAAAAAAGTACAAATTCAACCTGCAATTTTTACCAGTTTTAGTATACTGTTTTTAAAATACACCATGGATTGGTTAAACTTAGAACTTATTTTAGAATACATATCAAGAAAAGGCATCTATGAAAATTAAGCGCCTGTTCACCATGGAAGGTGAAAGTCCGTACGGATCAATAGAATTTGAAAACCGTGCTTCCGTTATCCGGAACCCGGACGGTTCAATAGTCTCCAAGTGGGATAATGTGTCTGTACCAAAACATTGGTCACAGGTCGCCACTGACATCCTGGCACAGAAATATTTTCGCAAAGCCGGCATACCAAAGCACTTGAAATCCGCAAAAGAAAAAGGAGTTCCTGACTGGCTGCAACCCTCTCTTTATGACCAGGCTAAGGCTGATCAGGAAGCTTCAGAGGCAGATTCTTCAGCAGTTGATACTACCGTTTCGGAAACCGATGCGAGAGAAGTTTTTCATCGGCTTGCCGGTTGCTGGACGTATTGGGGTTACAAACACAACTATTTCGACACAGAAGAAGATGCGAGGGCATTTTATGACGAATTATGTCATATGCTGGCCAATCAAATGGCTGCGCCAAACTCTCCTCAATGGTTCAATACCGGACTTAACTGGGCCTATGGTTTGAACGGACCAGCACAAGGACATTTTTTCGTAGATCCAAAAACAGAAGAAGTAATGCCTTCTAAAGATGCATACACACGACCACAACCACATGCATGTTTCATCCAATCAGTGAAGGACGATTTGGTACGAAATGGCGGCATAATGGATTTGTGGACCCGTGAAGCCCGTCTATTTAAATATGGTTCAGGAACAGGTTCTAATTTTTCTGATTTGCGCGGTGATGCAGAGCCGCTTTCCGGTGGTGGTGTTTCTTCCGGACTAATGTCATTTCTTAAAATTGGAGATTCAGCTGCGGGTGCCATCAAGTCCGGTGGTACAACACGTCGTGCAGCTAAAATGGTCTGTCTGGATGCAGATCATCCTGATATTGAACAATTTATTAACTGGAAAGTTCACGAGGAACAAAAAGTTGCCGCTCTGGTTTCAGGTTCCAAAACGATGAAAAGGCTGATCAAAGAGTTGTTTGAAGCAATTCACGGCTGGGAGAATGAGTCTGAAAAGTTTGATATTGAACTTAACAAAGATCTGCGCTCTGTTGTCAAAGCTTCCCGTTTGGCATCTATGCCTTTCAGCTACGTGTACCGCATAATCCATTTATCCAAACAGGGATATACTGGAGTATTGTTTGATGAGTTCGATACTGATTGGAATTCTGAAGCATACCAAACAGTTGGCGGGCAAAACTCTAATAATTCTGTTCGCTTGAATAATGCTTTCATGCAAGCAGTTGAACAGGGCAAAGACTGGAATCTCTACTGGCGAGTTGAAAAGGTCAAAGCAGAAAAAGAAGGCAGAGAGCCGGTTCCTTGCAAAAAACTAAAGGCTACCGAACTTTGGGAAGAAATTGCATACGCAGCCTGGGCTTCTGCGGATCCTGGAATTCAGTTTGACTCAACAATCAACGAGTGGCACACATGTCCGGCTGATGGTCCAATTCGGGCATCTAACCCATGCAGTGAGTACATGTTTTTGGATGATACAGCCTGCAATTTAGCTTCGTTGAATTTGCTTCAGTTTCGAGATCCTAAAACGGGAGAACTTGATATTGTAAAATTGCGTCATGGTTCAAGAATTTGGACAATAGTTCTGGAAATTAGTGTTTTGATGGCACAATTTCCAAGCAGAAACATTGCAGATCTCTCTTACGAGTTCCGCACTCTTGGCTTGGGTTACGCCAATATGGGGACATATTTAATGGTTAACGGTATTCCTTATGATTCTGCAAAAGCCCTTGCTATTTGTGGTGCCGTGACTTCCATTATGCACATGACTTCTTACGCAACTTCTGCTGAAATGGCGAAAGAGCTTGGTACATTTTCCGGCTACGAAAAGAACAAGGATAATATGCTGCGGGTGATCAGGAATCATCGGCGGGCTGCATTTCGTGCACCGGATAGTGAATATGAAGGATTGACCATCAAACCGGTTGGAATAGACAGTCAGCACTGTCCTCCAGAACTGCTGAAGGCAGCTCAACAAGATGCCAATACGGCCCTAAAACTGGGAGAAAAACACGGTTTCCGTAACGCACAGGTCACTGTGATTGCACCAACTGGAACTATCGGTTTACTGATGGATTGTGATACTACCGGAATCGAGCCGGACTTTGCTTTGGTTAAGTTCAAGAAACTTGCAGGCGGCGGTTATTTCAAAATCATTAACAATTCGATTCCACCGGCTTTATATAAACTTGGATATGACGACTCGGAAGTTACTGACATTGTACACTATATCAAAGGGCACGCACGACTGGACGGAAGCCCCTGCATCAATGCAAACATTTTGCGTACCAAAGGATTTACGAGCGAGGTCCTAAAACGCATTGAAGAACAATTGCCTACTGCATTTGATATCAGCTTTGTTTTTAACATGTATACTCTTGGTGAGTCATTTTGTAAGGAAACGCTGGGATTGAGTGACGAGCAACTGGGAGATTTTGACTTCAGTATTCTCAAGCATCTCGGGTTCAGCAGTAAAGAAATTGAGGCTGCAAACGATTATATTTGCGGAACAATGACAATTGAGGATGCTCCGCACATCAAACCGGAACATTACAGCGTTTTTGACTGCGCAAACAAATGCGGTCGAAAAGGTAAACGTTTTATTGCTCCAGAAGCGCACATCCGCATGATGGCAGTGGCCCAGCCTTTTATTTCCGGATCCATCTCCAAAACTATCAATATGCCAAATGAAGTTAATATCACTGATATTAAAGAGGCTTTATCCTCTTCCTGGCATTACGGATTGAAGTGCAACGCGCTATATCGCGACGGTTCCAAACTTAGTCAGCCACTTAATGTGAATGTGGAGGAGTACTTGTGGGACGAAGATGAGGTTGAAGGGGATATTGCTGCTGAAAAACCGGAACAAGTCCGGATTGCGGAAAAAATAATTCACCGCTACATAGCCAAACGCAGAAAATTACCACACCGTCGCAGTGGCTACACTCAAAAAGCGGTCATCGGAGGGCACAAACTCTATCTGCGTACCGGTGAATATGAAGATGGTACAATAGGCGAAATTTTTCTTGATATGCACAAAGAGGGAGCCGCTTTCAGAAGCTTGATGAACAGCTTTGCAATTGCAATTTCACTGGGCTTGCAGCATGGTGTACCACTGGAAGAATTTGTGGAAGCCTTTATTTTTACACGTTTTGAACCAAACGGTATGGTTTCTGGAAATGACTCAATCAAAATGAGTACATCCATCATTGATTACATTTTCCGTGAACTTGCAATTTCTTACCTTGGTCGCAACGATCTGGCTCAGGTCAATTCTGACGAGTTACAAGCCAGTGCAGTACATACACAAAATGAGGATCAACCCGAGTTTGACAACGAACAAGTAGTTTCGGAGAGGACTCTCAGCACTGAAGAAAGTCTGGCCTTTCTGGAACAGGAGGAAAGCGATTTTGAAGGAGTAGATTTTGCTCTGTTAAAAAATTCTGATCCAAAACCGGAACAGGTACATGCTGAATTTACTGGCAATTCAGATTTTGGTACTGATACATCGACAGAAAGTTGGGAGACACAGGAACGTTCCAAAACAACCCTTGTTCAAGAAGCACGAATGAAGGGTTATGAGGGTGAAGCCTGTCACACCTGTCAGCAGTTCACTATGGTACGTAACGGTTCATGCCTCAAATGTGCTTCCTGTGGAGCAACCAGTGGTTGTTCATAAAATATTAGCAGTATTGTAGCCGTGAGCAAAAACAGCTCTTCTATTTCCTGTCAAGCAACGGCCTTAAAATTTTACGCTAATGAAAACTTTGGACTGCGGGTTGAGGTGTTAATCTCAGCCTGCAAATCTAAAAATTCATGTCTCACCTTTTAGTGACCCCACCTTCACACTTATATAAAAGTCCGCAACGTGGAATTGCTTTGTTGATCACGCTGGTAATTTTAGCCCTGCTTGCCGTTTTCATGACAGAGTTTTCTTTTGAAACAAAACTCGAGACAAGGGGTATCCAAAATTACCAAGCTTCATTCAAAGCCAGGAATGCTGTCAAATCTATGTTTAAGGCTGTACTGGAAGGGTTGAAAGGTCAAAACGAGGTTAAATTTTTTCGAGTCTACTTACAGGGATTACAGTATAATTTTAGTGAATTTTCTGGAAAGGACTGCACTCTTTTAAATCCCTGCAAACCTGTAAAATTAATTGCAGGAGTAATTGCTGATTTTCCTGATGTAATTTTTTATACACCATATATTCGTCCGATTGATCATTTGTTCAATTTGAATCGAATCCGGAAGAACAATCCTGGAACACCGGAAGATTTAGATTTGCATAACCAGTTTGTGAATATACTAAAAAATATGAAATCTGTGTCCGGTCAAGTCTCTTTGGGAATTTCTTCCATCGACAGAATTTATGCTGCCTTGTTCGATTGGACTGATGGGGACCAGGAACCATATGAAATGATAGGAATAGAACACTACCAGGATTTGCAAACTGAATATGAAATCAAGAATCAAAAGTTGGATAAACTTAGCGAAATTCTACTGATTGACGGTATTGCTGAAAGCGGAATTCCTTTAGATAATTCTCAATCAGGACCAGGAAACTGGAAAAAATATTTTACGGTTTTTCCAGTCGAAAATAGGGCAGAAGGTTTTGAACAACCACGTATAAATGTCAACCTTGCAACAGAAAATGAGATTGTTGATTTTTTGATGCAGTTTGAAGATCAAGCTGATAGTAGTAGCTCCCAAACATTTATAGCAAAAGCTATAGAAATAGGGTCTACACTAAAATTAATAACCAGTGGAGAAAAAGGTAAAACATACTATTCAAATTCTGAAATACAAAAATCTTTGGATTCAAGTCCTGCAACTTCTGATTTGCCGGTTGTCGCCAAGCAATTCTTCATTCCTTTCAGTAATTGGTATGAAATCAACCTGAAAACCGAAATCGAAAATGTACAAGCAGAAGTGAATGCGTTTGTGTCGGTGAACAGAAAACCTGACCATTCTGTTGAAAAGCTTATAATCCACGAATTTTTGTTGCGCTAAATAACAATGTCTGAAAATATTGGCAGTCACATTATACGTCTGAAGGAAATCGATTCAACAAATTCATACCTGAAAGACAAAAGTGAACTGCTGCAAAGGCACGGATTGGTCGTGATTGCAGAAATGCAGATTTCGGGACGTGGAAGAGCCGGCAGAAAGTTTACTTCTGTAAAAGGAAATAACGTAACTTTTTCCGTAGTTTTGCACCCAAATTTGCCACTTGAAGAGATTCAAATATTTGCTTTATTAGCAGGAGTGGCTGTAGCTCGTGTTCTTGAAAATTATGTCAAAAATATCCGGCTTAAATGGCCCAATGATGTACTGGTAAACGAAAAGAAAATCTGTGGAATATTGCTCGAAACAATCAATATCCCCGATCATAGTTTTCCTGTCTTAATCATGGGAATCGGTTTAAACACAAAAGGCTGTCCTAATGATTATCCTGAAGAATTACAGAATATTGTGACGACAATAGAGTCTGAAATGTCACCAATTTCAGACATATCATCTAAAACTGAAACAGCACCAGCTCTTAATAATGAATCTATTTTTCAGCAGCTTCTGCTAGAATTAGATAGCTGTCTGGAAAAATTCAGTCTAGTCTCTGCTAACACACAAAATTCTGATAAAACAACCTCAGGTCGTTCCTCATTGCTGCAGGAATGGTTGCAGCGGGCCAAGGCATTAGGCAGGAAGGTTTGTAGTTTGAATAACGTAGAAGAACGAGTAAAAGACTCCGGAACAGTTGGTATCATTGAGGGTTTGACAAGAGAAGGTTATCTGCAAATACGGACAGATTCTGGTCAAATACTGACACATGTTTCAGGAGACATTTTTGATATGAAAAGGTAAATTAATGATTCTAGCTGCTGACATAGGTAACAGTGACATAGTTCTTGGTATTTTCAAAGATTCTGAATTACTGCAGAATTGGCGCTTGCATACTGTTCATCATCAGAGTGTAGATGAATATGAAATGCTGGTTCGGGGTATGCTTTTCGCATGCGATTTCAGCTTGGAAGACGTAGATGGAGCAGTTCTTAGTTCTGTTGTTCCTGAACTGACAAATGTTTTTCTTAATCTAATCGAAAATTTGGTTGGTCAACCGCCTATAATAGTAAACAGCGATCTGAATTTTGGCATTGAAATCAACACTGAAATACCTGCAAAAGTTGGCCAAGACAGACTTATTAATGCCCTTGCTGCATACCAGCAATATAAAACTTCGCTGATAATTATTGATTGCGGAACAGCCACAACTTTGGATGTAGTCACTGCAGAAGGGAGCTTTGAAGGAGGAGTGATTTGCCCAGGATTGTTAATATCAGCCGAAGTATTATTTTCCAGGGCAGCCCAACTTTTTCAAGTAAATCTTGAAATTCCAGAAAATTTAATAGGTAAAAATACGACAGATAGCGTTAAGTCCGGCCTCATTTATGGTTATGGTGGTATGATAGATTCGTTGATTGACAAATTAGCGAAAGAAATTGTACAAATGGACCAGCCTTATCCTACTGTTGTTATTACAGGTGGTTTAGCGAATAAATTATTACCGATTCTGCCTGAAGTTATTTTTCATGATGATTTGACTTTACGTGGTTTATACCTTTTTCATTTGATGAACAAACCCGTTGAAAATGGAAAAGAGCAATAATGCACAACCATTTTTGATAGCTTCTCTGAAACTAACAAACCAACCAGATATACGATCAACCACTGATATAAAGAGATCACAGAGGAATGTTTTATAGAAAAGTTTTCTGTATCTTTAGTAGATCTGTGATGATTATGTGACAAAATCTAATTTTTACGACTACATAACTTAATCAATTCACCAAACAACATTCCAACAGAAAATGAGATATGTCTGAAGAAAAAATTGACGGACTTGAAGGACTGGATGATTTTGGTGACGATTTTGGTGAACAACTCGACTCTTTCATGGAAAATGATGGAGAAGATGAGGGTGATAGTGAATTGGATTCATTTTTCGAAGATCTTTCTACAATCGATGACCTGGAAAGTGATGATAATAGTGAAAGTGAAGAAACCAAAAATGATGACAACGAAGATGACCAAAACAATGATGATGACGATGTTCAGGTAGATGACCATAACCATGATGATGACGATGTTCAGGAAGAAGATCATAACCTTGGTGATGATGATCTGGACGAAGTTGATGATGACGATGGTCTGGGAGATGAGGAAATAGATGACGACGAAGAAAAGCAGGAGCAAGAATCAAAAAGGAAAGCAGCCTCCAAAGGTTTTCCGCTAAAAGCGGTAATTCTATCCTGCGTATCCGGTTTGATTTTGGGCTCCATCACGATTGCAGTTCTATATTACTTGGCCACTCCTTCTGAAACTCAATCGCCTGAAACAGTGTTAGAACCTCCTCCAAAACCTGCTCCTGTTGCAAAACTCAGCAAACCTAAACCTAAAAAGTCAAAACTTAGGACCAAAACAAATAAATACAGTTATTACATCCAGGTTATTTCCTGTATCTCCCATGAATGTGTTAATGAAAGTCGCCTTCAATTACAAAGCCTTGGCTATAAAACACGTGTCCGGACTTCCAGTGAAAGTTCCGGTATAGCCGAAGTTATATCAACAAATGTTTTGGGAGAAGAAGAATCTGCAAAAATTGTAAAGAAAATTAACTCCGACAAATCTCTGGCAGGATACGCTTATCGTAAATCGATAAAAAAAGGGTTCCAGGTTTCCCTAGGTTTATTTCCAGAACTGGAAACGGCTAATAGAGTAAGAACATACTTAAATCAAGCTTTTAAGAATCAGATTTTTTTTAAAATACAACGTACTACACAAAAAATACTTTTTCAAAAAGTTCAAATTGGCGGGTTAAAATCAAAAAAAGAAGCTGAGAAGTTGCGCAAAAGACTGAAACAAAACAACCCTGATTTTAGAGGAGCTTTTGTATTTTCAGTAAAAAATAAATAATAATGACTGATATTTAGATTTTGACTAAGTAAGACTTTCCTGATATTTAGGTACAGTTTGGCACTAAGTCTATTCAATGGACTGTTGATTTTAGTTTGCTTTTTAATTTTATTAGAATAGAGTTTATTATCAGGATTTTTCAAATACTTTAATTTAAAGGAGCATAAATGGGACTGAGTTGGACGATTGTATTCAGTGTTTTGGTAATTGGATTCATAATTATTCCAGGAATTGTTTTTTTGACTAACATCAGTCGAATTCGCAAAGAGTAAGTACGGTTAATTTCTGTCATTATAAAATCGGAAATACCTAATTCGCCTTTTCCAGGACTCGGGAACTCTTTTCTTTCAGCCTTCCCATTGAATGATTTGAAGGCACCCCACCCTTTCGAATCTCATCGGAAAATCACACTGCAGGAGCTGCCGCATTTCTAGCTGCTAATTTTCTTTGAGTTTTACTTTGAAAAATAGACTCAGTTTAATAAGAGCAAATGGCAGCACTATGTTGTTTTGTTTGCTGCCTGAAGTCTGCCTCCCGTTTTTTTTATTATTGTTTTCTCTAAGTCCGCTTTTCGCAAAAAGGGATTCTTCATTTTCCAACCAATTTCCACCTCACTCATTGCAGGGTTTTTACTCAGCAAAACAATCGAAAGATAAACCGGCATTTTCTGTCATTAAAGGCAGCTTTGCAGTAGTTTCTGCTACAGCATTAAATGTTCGTTCCGGTCCAAGTACTAAGAATCCTGTGCTAAAGGTGATCCTTAAGGACACACATATTTTGCCCCTGTCTTCACCAAAACATGAATGGCTCAAAATCCGTATCCCAAAAGGCATAAAAGGATGGGTAGCCAAAAAGCATGTAAAGATTTATATGCCAAAACCTTTGTCTGTTTTCAAAGTAAAACCAGCCTCTATGCACTTCACATCTCTGCTGGAAGCAAGTATTAGCCGGTACATGGAAGAAATGTATATACAAAAAAGATTGAAACCAGTAGACAAATTATTTATCGTTGTTGAAGACCTGACAACCGAATCTTATGTGGTATCTATTCGTCCAAGACAAAGTGTAAAATCAGCAAGTACGATTAAGGTCCCAATACTTCATGCTTTTATGATTCAGCGCTTTCGCGGGAACATAAAAGAACCTTCGAAGTATGAACGGCAAATTGAGGAAATGATTCGATTCAGCAGCAACCCAAGTACAAATACCATTATCAAATTGTTAGGCGGGCCCAAAAAAATCCAGGATTTACTGAATGAAACAAAAATATACAAAGAACTGAAGTTGGCGGAAGCTATTCCTGAAGATGGACGGACCTATCAAAATAAAATATCTGCAGCAGATTTAAATCAAATTTTTGTTAATATTTGGTCCAATCGTGTAATTGGTTCTGAATTCAACCTGGAAAATAACATGACTGCATCAAAAAAAATGCTGCATTTACTTAAATTGCCCGGACACTCATGGTTGATAGACAGAATTAAAGCTGGAACCTGTTTTTCGTCAAATAAATCTGTAAAAATTTGGGACAAGACCGGATTTGTAAAGGGTGTAAACGGAAATGGAGGAATTGTTGAAATAGATACGCCTCATGGCAGAAAAGCATATTCAATTGTAATGTTCATGGAGCGCGACAAATATCACACTATCAGAGGAGATGCTACTAAGTGGTCAGAACGTATGGCCATGCATATGCGTCGGATCTCTGAAATGACTTATGCATTTTTTTCCAACCGTTATGAAAGCTACAATAAATGTGGTCGTTCATTATTAAATCGTTTTGCCAAACTTGCCCTTGCATCACATTTTCTTCATGCCTCTCTCTAAATTTTCTCAAAAGCATATTGATTGCTGAAACAGGGGATCAATAACATTATTATTAACAAAATATTCATGACTTTCGAGGAACGTATAGACTGGTTTTCTGCACGAAACCTAATCATGCTGTTTCTATTGAAAGATCGTTTTTTGAACCCGCTTGTTCCTGTACAATTACAAAAACTTAAATCTTCCGGACTGCTTGACAACAAGTATTTATTGAAAGTAATGGAAGAACATTTTCCTGAGTATGATGCCGAGTTGCCGAGAGGAATGTATTTTCCAGTTCCAATTTCACGTTCACTTTCGGATGGAGAGGATTTTTCAACTAAACTTGCGGGGCAATTTTTTTATGATTACATTCATGTTGATGACCATAAAAAATGGAGTCTGAGAGATAAGTATATCACTGGAAAGGTTTTATCGCTTTTTGAGTCAAACCTGTTTTATGAAAAGGAAACCAACCGCTATTACGTTGAATACTGGAGTGATAGTCGATGGGATAAATGCTACCTTGAATGTGCAATAACTCCAATGTTGGGATTATCAGTAGAGAGTATTCCAGATGGATTAAAGTTGGAACTCAATAATCATAAAACAGATTTAATTGATCTCCATAGTTTCCGTATTGATACAAAAGAAAGGTGTTTTGCCCTCTCACTAAACCATGGCGAAGTACAGCTTGCAGACACTCCCAGATTCTGGTTGCTAAATCAATTGGATGAAACAGGTACTCAACTCGTTCTGAACAAGCAACTTTTCCCTTTGAATATTTCATCATGAATTGAAATAATAATAGGCATTTCCTCCATATTTAAGTTCCTTACCTACCTGAGACATCTACTTCATATTGTTGCCATTCAGCAATATTCATTGAAAATATTTAACTATCAGGTTATAATTGGCACAAATTTTTAAGAAGTATTAATAGAGCTTCTTTATTAAACCGCTCATAATCTAAGATGCTTATGGTTTCAGTTCAACCATATAACCGTAAGTAAGGGAGTATTTTTCTCATTTTTGAGAAATTTTTCGGGAACGTGAATACTTGATTTGCTGCATTATTTCCAGAAGATAATTTTTCGCATTGTCTTTTGGAGTGCATGAGTGATACTAAAAGAAATTCTTCTTTTGTATCACGAGCAGACCGTCGAATAGCCTCCATTTCTTTAGCACGTTCGAATTCACCTTTCCTCCCTTTTTTAAAACAGGCGTAACGAGCTTGTGCAGATTCGGAACATGCTAATATTTCCGGAATTAAATTTTGAGCAGAGACAGAAATGTATACTGAAACAGAATACCAAAAGAAAATCATTGCTGCTAAAAACGACCTTAGACTAAGATGTATAGTCCGGCGTAGTTTTGCAGTCGTTTTTTTTGGCTGGGTCTTCGTAAATTACATAAATTTTGGGTTCGCTCAAACTGAAAACACAACTGTTGAGGGAAATAGCAAAAATAATAATGTCCGTAAAATAAATGTACAAAAACCTCATCCAGAAGCCAAATATCATATAGTATATCATACAAATAACTTGGTGCCATTGCCCTTTAACAATCCCCGATTTAAACCAGTTTATACTGGCACAATAAGCC
>Ga0207913_1000025_pt1 | contig 42334 bp, 30 predicted proteins | sample DeeseametaMP2913_FD_184168 | JGI IMG/M metagenome (GOLD analysis project Ga0207913, IMG submission 184168) | Marine microbial communities from the Deep Atlantic Ocean - MP2913 (SPAdes) | ecosystem: Environmental > Aquatic > Marine > Oceanic | place: West of Santa Cruz de la Palma, Atlantic Ocean...
TGAAGGCGGAACAACGCTTCGTAAAATACCGCGCGTCAACATCAGTGTATCGGCATACGGAGCCAGCGGCATGATGTTAACATCAATCCGCTCAAGCCCGGTGGTCGCACCCTGAAAATAACCGTGGTCAAAAGCCAGCATCACTGTCCGTCCGGTTTTTGGATTGAAAATCCGCGCCAGCCGGTTTTGCATTCCCCAACCAAGTGCATTCGAACCTTTCAGATAAAATGCTTCTGATTTTTGAGGAATATCCAGATAATATTCTTTCGTTTCTTTAACTGCATCTAAATCAGCCATTTAATTTCCTTTTAAATTATAGAGTTTTTGAGTGTTTCAAATCACCCGTTCATTTCCGCCGTCAATCGGAATTTGCGCACCTGTTGTTTTCGCAAAAACCGAACCGGCCATCGCGCAGACCATCCGTGCGACTTCTTTCGTTTTAACATCCTTTTTCAAAACATTTCGTCCTTTGTATTCTTCAACGGTTAAACCATAGCGTTTTGCAGAGCGCTCCAAGGCTTCCGGAGTCCAAAGTCCTGTATCATAAACACAATCCGGATGAAGGATATTGACACGGATTCCGAATTTACCCAGCTCCAAAGCCGCAATTCTGGCCATTTGAGTTTGACCTGCTTTTGGAACCGAATAAGCAGAAGCTCCGGGTCCTGGAGCAGGAACATTCCGGGAGGCCATAAAGATTACTGCCGGATCAATTCCTTCTTTTAAAAAGGGGACACAGGACTGAAGCAATTGCTGAGGAGCTGTCAAATTGATCGCCAGACTTTTGGACCAAGTTTGCTCATCCATTTCCTCTATCGTCTGTCCTGCCGGAAAAGTCCCAGCATTCAAAACCAGAACGTCCAACCCTCCAAATTTACGTACAGTTACTGCCACTGCTTCACTGACTGCTTTTTGATCGGTCACATCGCACTCGATACCCAGCATACCCGGTTCAGACAATATGTTTGAGATATCCGGATTTAAATCCAAACCCACAACAACCGCGCCTTGCTCGAAAAGTTCTCTGGCACAAGCCAATCCAATTCCGCTTGCAGCTCCGGAAACGAGAGCAATTTTTCCTTCAAATTCCGGAGTATCATTTTTCACGCCCCTTACATCGTTCCGTGGTTTGAGTTTTGCCTGCTGCAGTTCCCAATATTCTGCCTCAAACAAATGTTCTTCCGTAACCGGTTTCCAACCTCCAATTGCTTCTGCGTGCTGAATGGCTTTTACAGTATGTTCTACAATGTCGGAAACAATTCCGGATTCTGTTATATTTCTTCCGAATGCGACCGTACCCTTTCCCGGCCAGACACCCCAGCGTGGTGCACAATCCAAACAGGTTTGTTGTCCGTTAGTCTGCCGCTCAAAATACGCTTTGTATCCGGAGGCAAAATTTTCAAGGCTTTTCTCCAAATTTTCCGGATCGAGGACAGCTGGGACCGGTTTGGTGCGGATCAAGTGGTCAGAAGTGATTGTACCGCGGGTCGCAATTTCTTTGACGTTTGGCAGGTTTGCAAAACCGCGGGCTTCCGGACTGTAATTCAATTGAGCCAACATTGCGGACCCACGAATTTCAGAAACCTTGCTGCGAACACGGGCAAGAGTTTGAAGTGTCGGATGTTCCGGAAAAAACGCTTTCCCCGGAACGGAGTCCTGGGGTGACGTACTGCTAATGGTCGAATTCTTTCCCAGATACTTTTCTGCCAGCGACACTAAATCAATCATCCGCGTGTAACTTTCAAGAGCACTTTCAGAAAACGAAAATATACCATGATTTAGCAGTACCATACCTTCGTATTGACTCCAATCAACATTCCGGGCCAGCTCATGGACTTTGCGTACCAATTTAAATCCGGGCATCACATAAGGAATGATGAACAGACGCTCACCGTATATTTCCTGAATCAACTCCTTTCCACGGGGAGTATTGGTGATGGTTACAACTGCATCTGCGTGTGTATGATCAATCCACTTGAAAGGAATAACTGCATGCAGCAGAGCTTCCACGGACGGGCTGGGTGCATCAGGATTGGTCATGGCCATTTGCTGCTGACGTACCATTTCCACATCGCTGATGTTTTCCACCTCCGCCAATTTCCGTAATGTTTTCAAACGAAGCGGCGTAAAGCCATTCTTTTCAATCGTAGCCAAATTACAGCCGCTGCCTTTGACGTACAAAATCTCTTCTTCTTCGCCAAACAAATTGGTTTCCTGGAATTTGACCGAAGTATTCCCGCCACCGTGCAGTACCAGATCGGAATTGTTCCCCAGCAAACGTGAGGAATAGACTCTCATTTGGAGTGAGTTTTCTTCAAATTGAGAAGCTTCTTTTGGATCCCACAAGTTTTTCATTGGTATTTTATTTCTCTGATTAAAGATATTCTTTGCTCAAATTCTCACCAAAAGGCGCACGCATAATTCCTTTTTCTGTTATCAAACCTGTTACCAGTTCATTCGGAGTAACATCAAAAGCAGGATTGCAGACTTTCATTTCTTCCGGAGCAGTTCTTCGCAAACCGAAGTGGGTAACCTCTTCCGCCTTTCTTTCTTCAATCACAATTTCACTGCCTTCAGCAGTGTTTAAGTCAATCGTGGAATACGGACAAGCCACATAAAAGGGAATGCCGAAGTGTTTTGCCAGGATCGCCAGTCCAAGTGTCCCAATTTTATTGGCCACATCACCATTAGCCGCTACGCGGTCAGTTCCGGTAATAACCAAATCAATCAGTCCCTGTGACATAATATGCGCTGCCATGTTGTCTGTTAGCAAAGTCACGTCGAGTCCGGATTGCTGAAGTTCCCAACTGGTCAATCGGGCACCTTGGAGCAGCGGCCTTGTTTCATCAGAGTACACACGAAACTGAACTCCATTCTGATGTGCCAGATACATTGGAGCCGTGGCAGTTCCAATTCCAGTTGTAGCAAGTGCTCCGGCATTACAGTGAGTTAAAACCCCCATGCCTTCTTTGATCAGTAACACTGCGTTAATACCCATCTTCAAACACAGTTGAACATCCTCTTCGTGAATCCGAATCGCCTCTTCTTCCAGATGTCTGTATAAGGCTTTCGAATCATCTCCGGAAAAAGTTTTAGCACTTTTCAGCATGCGATTAAGTGCCCATTTTAAATTGACTGCAGTGGGACGGGCACTGTCAAGATACTCTGCTTTGACTTCTATTTCCTGCAAAAGCTCTTTTTTATTCAATGCTGTTTGTTCCCGAATTGCGACAAGTAATCCGTATGCTGCTGCCACACCGATAGCCGGTGCACCACGAACTTTCAGTTGCTTGATGGAGTCCCAAACCTGTTCCACTGATTCCTGTTTTTCTTCAATTACCTCAATTGGCAACTTTGTTTGATCAAGTAAATAGAGTTCACCTGCATTCCAGCGAATGGTTTGTGGAAGTGATGTCATGGTTGTTGTTCAATTAGTTTGATGTTGTTGATAAATAGTCATTCCAGCTGATTATAACAACACAACCTCCAATATTGCTCAATTCAAAAAACAAATAATGCGTTCGGCAGAAAAACTTTTGATCTGCAGTTAGACCCAATCATTCGGGTGTTAATCTTGTTGTTTATTGATCAAAAGTATATAATTTTCATAGTAATACACTTAGGTTTGGGAAAAATATTTTCAAAAGATAAAGAGTCTTTGTTCAATTTTAATTTTTAATCAGTTCAAATATTTAATGGACGACAGACGAATAAAAACAAAAATAATCTGCACAATCGGTCCTGAGACTGAATCATTTGAAATGCTGCAGCGGATGGCTGGTGCAGGGATGAATATCGCTCGGCTCAATATGTCTCACGGTGATCACGATTGGCATCAACATGTAATCAAGCTCATCAAAACCCTCAACCGTCAGGTAAAATTTCCCATTGCAATTTTGTTAGATACTCAGGGACCGGAAATCAGGACCGGCCATCTTGCCTCTGATTTGGATTTAAAAAAAGGATCTGTGATTTCGATTGTAGTTCGAGGAGAAAGTGAAGTTGAGGAAACATCCATCCATGTTGACTATGACGATTTGATCAGCTCTGTCCATGCAGGCGATAAAATCACAGTTGATAATGGTTTGATAAACTTGGAAGTACTGGAAAAACTTGAACGAATGATGCGTTGCCGTGTACTTGACGGAGGTGTTCTCAAGAGTAAAAGTCATGTCAATCTTCCGGGAATTAGAGTTAATCTTCCTGCTATCACTCAAAAGGATCGCCGGGATATATTATTTGGTATTGAACACGACGTTGATTACATCGCCCTTTCATTTGTTCGGGAGGCTTCAGACATTCATCAGTTAAAAGAACTACTTGGCGATAAAGTTGGAAAAATCAAAGTCATTGCAAAAATTGAAGATCAGGAAGGGGTCTCGAATGTCAATGAAATCATTGCTGAAGTCGATGGAGTAATGGTCGCCCGCGGTGACCTGGGAATTGAAATTCCAATCCACACAGTACCAACTGTACAGCGAAAAATCGTACGATCTTGTTCTGAGCAGGGGAAGAGAGTGATCGTGGCTACGCATTTACTCGAATCAATGATCTCAAATCCAATACCCACACGTGCTGAAGTGACAGATGTGGCCAATGCGGTCTACGAAGAGGTAGATGCGGTCATGTTATCCGGTGAAACTACAATCGGTAAATATCCTCTCCGTTGTATAGATCAGTTGGTCAATATTGCAGAAAATGTTGAAAAACATCCGGGTTTGCGTTTTGTTGACAAACTTAATACTGACAGTGATAAACAGAAATTGTCGTTGGCTGCAGTAGAATTAGCCCAATCCCTTGGAGCACGCTGTATAGTTGTCATCACACGACGCGGCTTAATGGCAGATCTGGTTTGTAATTGCCGACCGGTGTATAGTGACATCTACGCCTTCACTAACGTCAGCCAGGCCAGAAGAACAATGACTTTAGGGCGCGGAATTCGTCCTTTCAGAATAGCCTTCAGTCAGGACCCGGAGAAAACTCTGCAAACTGCTTTTAACGTACTAAAGGAGAGGGAAGGTTTTCAGTCTGAAGAAAAAGTGGTAGTAATTTCTGATGTACTTGCAGGATCAGGAAAAATCGATGCAATTCAAATTCGTCACCTGCCTTGAGAAAATAAATTTTAGATGACTTGTCCTGTACGAGTAATCAATTGAATGTTTCTCATACTGAATTGTTAAACCCGCTCGACAACTGTCGCAATTCCTTGCCCGAGACCAATACACATTGTTGCAACTCCCAATGTCGAATCCTGTTCACGCATTTCGTGCAGAAGAGTTCCAAGAATGCGGGTGCCTGAACAGCCGAGAGGATGGCCCAGCGCAATTGCTCCACCATTCAAATTAACTTTTTCATCCATCATACTGTCGATTTTCAGATCCCGTAAGACGGGCAAAGACTGTGCTGCAAACGCTTCATTCAATTCAAACAAATCAATGTCTCCAATTACCAGGCCGCCCCGCTTCAGCGCTTTTTTTACTGCCGGAACAGGGCCATAACCCATAATCGCAGGGTCTACACCGGCAGTAGCCATAGCTTTGACTTTTGCAAATGGTTTCAAACCAAGATCCTTTGCTTTCTGGGCGGACATCATTAAGACAGCAGAAGCACCATCAGATATTGCAGAGGAATTGCCTGCAGTGACAGTTCCTGAAACCGGATTAAAAACCGGACGTAATGCCGCAAGTGCTTCCATACTGGCATCATGACGGATTACTTCATCATCCGTGCAGAGCATTAGTTTACCTTCTTCATCATGCCCCTCTATTGGAACAATTTCCTTTTCAAAACGTTTGGATTTTGTAGCCTGTGACGCATTTTTATGTGAGCGCAAAGCAAATGAATCTTGATCTTCGCGGGATATTTTATGCTGAATTGACAGCATTTCAGCCGTCAAACCCATCATTCCGGATGCCTTCGCAGAAAATTTACTAATGTGTGGATTTGGATCCAAACCATGATCCATCGGCACATGACCCATGTGTTCCACCCCTCCGCAGAAAAACACATCTCCCTGCTCACACATAATTGACATTGCTGCAGTATGAACTGCAGTCATAGACGATCCACACAAACGATTAACGGTCTGAGCAGAACAAGTATGCGGCAGTGATGTCATCAACGAAGCAAAGCGGGCTATATTAAAACCCTGTTCTTTAGTCTGGTTAACGCAGCCCCAGATTACATCTTCCACATCCTCCGGATTCAGTTCCGGATAACGATTCAACAATTCATTAATCAGTGCTGCCGACAAATTTTCAGCACGTATATTCCGGAACATTCCTCCTTTTGAACCTCCCATTGGAGTACGAACGGCATCTATAAATACGGCTTCTTGCATAACGACCTTTTCAATTTAAAATGTGATGGAACAATTAATTCTAGATAAGAAACAAATGCTCGTATAATTCTAACACTACTTTGTTCTGACCTGTAAAATTAATTAATGATTTTTTGAGCTTTATAACTGCTCACTTAACAGGATGAAACAACTGTCCTTCCTGGGCCTTTTTTCTGATTTGCTCAGTCGGTTCATAAACTTTGCCTAATGCATTATGCTTTTCTGCACGTTGAATTATTTCATTTAAGCCCACATTGTCAGCCCAGCGAAAGATTCCGCCTCGAAATGGAGGAAAACCTAAGCCGTAAATCAGCCCCATGTCAACTTCCATCGGAGTCTCGACAATATTATCTTCCAGACAACGGGAGCTTTCCATCAACATTGGAAGCATCATTCTGTCTATTATTTCGGCGTCACTGATGCTATCATCACTGCCTACGCCCAAATCCTGGAGAAAATCAGCTACTCCCGGGGTTGCTTCTTTTTTCGGCCTGCCCTTTTTGTCTTTGCTGTGGATATAAAAACCATTTTCGTTTTTTTGACCATACCATTTTTTCTCATACATTTTCGAAATAATAGTCGGTACATCCTGACTCATACGATCAGGGAATCCTTCCGCCATCACAACGCCTGCATGAAAAGCGGTGTCAATACCTACCACGTCCAGTAAAAAAGCAGGTCCCATCGGCCAGCCAAATTTTTCCATCACTTTGTCAATGCGTTCAAAATCAACTCCGTCATTAACTAAACCTGAGAATCCTGCAAAATATGGAAATAACACTCTATTAATAAGAAAGCCAGGACAATCATTGACCACAATCGGACTTTTTCCCATTGCGGCAGCATAAGTGACAGTTGCAGCAATAGTCGACTCACTGCTCTTTTCTCCACGAATTACTTCAACCAGCGGCATCCGGTGGACAGGATTGAAAAAGTGCATTCCACAAAACTGTTCCGGACGCTTCAAACCTTGGGCCAGTTTTGTGATTGAAATGGTGGAGGTATTAGAAGTTAAAATCGCGTTTTCTCTGAGTAAAGATTCGGTTTCGGCCAAGACAATTTTTTTGACGCTTTCTTTTTCAACCACAGCTTCAACCACCAAATCCGCGTCTTTTAAATTTTCATAAGACAGCGTCGGCGTGATTCCGGTTAAAACCTGGGCCATTTTTTTCGGTTCCATGCGGCCACGATCCACACGTTTCTGCATAATTTTTGTAGCTTCACTCATGCCTAAATCGAGTTGCGCTTGCGCAATATCTTTCATAGCAATCGGAATGCCTCTGTATGACGATTGATAAGCCACCCCGCCGCCCATAATACCTGCTCCGAGAACTGCCGCCCTTTTTACCGGTCCAGCTTTCTTTGCAGATTGTTTTGCTTTTTTCTTGAGCAGTTGGTCACCTAAAAACAAACCGATTAAAGCCGTTGCTTCCTTAGATTTTGCAAGTTCAGCAAAGCCTTCAGCCTCAATTCCCAAAGCACCTTCCAAATTAAACCTTGCGCTAGCCTGCATAACTCCGACAATGGTCAATGGAGCCGGATAATTCGGTCCAGCCTTTCCGGCAATGAAAGCCCGTGCAGTTTCAAAGGTCATCATTGCCTCATTTTCATTCAGTTTTAACGCCTCAAGTTTTTCCGCACGTTTTGCCTGCCAGTCCAATTCACCACCGATTGCCCTGGTCAGCAGATCCAAAGCTGCGTCCCTCAATATTTCCGGTTCAACAACAGCATCGACTGCACCTATTTGCAGTGCTTTTTCAGGCTTATACTCTGTCCCTCCGGCAATCCATTCCAGTGCGTTGTCTGCACCAACTAGACGCGGCAGACGAGATGTGCCTCCAAATCCTGGCAGCAAACCAAGCTTCACTTCCGGAAGTCCAACTATGGCTTTTGTTGAAGCCACCCTGTATGTACAGGCCAGACCAAACTCAAAACCTCCTCCCAGCGCATAACCGTTGATGGCACAAACACTTGGGAAATGCAGGTTCTCCAAATCCGTAAAAACCTGTTGGGCATCCCTAACCCACTGAACCAACTCGTCCTGTGGAACTTGAAAACCTTTTAGAAATTCTGTAATATCGGCTCCAACAATGAAAACACCCTTCCCGCTGGAGACCAGGAGGCCACTGACTGATTTATCAGCTTCCAACTCTTTGACTACTTCACTAAGTTCTGAAAGAGAGTTTTGATCAAATTTATTGACCGATTCTCCCTGTGCATCAAATGTCAACTCTACAATATTATTTCCCAGAGTACGGCACTGTATAGCCTGGCCTTTATATTCCATAATTTCCTTATTAAAACAGTAGGGCGGTTTTACATGTCCGCCTCATTTCAAAAAACAATTTCCAACGCATCGAAGTTTTGCTTTCTGCCTCCTGCAAGCAAAGCTTCAAATTGCGGAATTATAGCCTCAACAAAATAACGTGTTGTTTTAAGTTTGTTTGCATAAAAAAGCGCGTCTTCATTCTCTTTCAAAAAACTTGAATCAGCAAGGTCACCGACTCCATTTTCAGTTTTTATTTGTCCCAATTTTTCTGTGGCCACGACGGCTTGCTGCAACAAGAGCCAACCTGCTGAAATTGAGGAAATATACATCAAAAACGGAGTTGCATAAAGTGCAACACCTTCCATACCCCTTGTTTTCAGTACTTCTTGTGAGCCCAAAGATGTTTCATAAAGTGTTTCACAGTGCCCCTCAAATGTTTTGAATATTTCACTAAGTTCCGGATGTTCCCTGTGTTTTTCAATCGACTGACTAAACTGTTCCATCAATTGCTGAAAAAGAATTCCGTCATTCTGTATCATTTTCCGCCCCACCAGGTCCAGGGCTTGAATATCAGTCGTTCCTTCGTAAATAGGCGCAATACGGGCATCGCGAAAAAGTTGTTCCATAGGAAAATCTTTGGTGTATCCAACACCGCCAAGTACTTGAATTCCGACTTGAACTACATCCAGACCAACCTCTGTACACCAGCCTTTGCACATCGGTGTCAGCAAATCCACCATGTTTTGTGCTTTTTGCCGTTCTTCATCTGTTTTTGCAATTAGTTCCAAGTCCAATTGAAAAACAGTATAATAGAGCAAAGCACGCATAGCTTCGACTTTGGCCTTCATATTGATCAAATTGAGTCGTACCGCCGGATGTTCGACAATCGTAACACGAGGTGCTTCCGGATCACGAATTTTTGAAATATTTGTGCCCTGCACACGCTCGTATGCGTAAGTTCTAGCGTTTTCATATGCAGCACCTGCTAGAGACAAACCTATCAATCCGGTAAATATACGTGCCCCATTCATCATAATGAACATTGAGGAAATTCCCTTGCCTTCTTCTCCAATAATCCAACCCAGGCAATCCCCGTTTTCTCCAAAATTCAAAACTGCAGTGGGGCTGGCATGGATTCCCAATTTATCTTCAATGGAGACAACAGTGACATCGTTCCAGTCTCCAAGCGAACCATCATCATTCACACGTGTGTGAGGAACTACGAACAGGCTCAAACCTTTCGTTCCATCCGGAGCACCTTTGACTCTAGCCAGTACTGCGTGAATCACGTTTTCACCCAAATCACTGTCACCTGAAGAAATCCAGCACTTGGAGCCTTTGATCTTGTAAACTCCGTCTTCGACTGATTCGGCACTGGTCGTACCTGCTCCGACATCCGAACCGGCCTGAGGTTCACTCAAGCACATGGTCCCCGTAAACTTACCTTGATACATTTTAGCTACATACTTTTGTTTCAGAGAGTCAGAACCATAGGTGTCAATCAGATCAGCGGCTCCGGAAGTCAGTCCAAAAAACATGCTCAGCCCAAGATTTGCTCCGTTCATTGCCTCATTGACAATTAATCCGAGTGTTGCAGGAGCACCCATTCCGCCATATTCCTGAGACACTCCCATCGAAGCCCATCCAAGTTCATAAGATTGTTGATAAGGTTCATGCAGGCATTTTGGCACTTTTACGCGGCCGTCTTCGATTCTGCACCCTTCACGATCACTTTCAGAACGTGTTGGTGAAACCACATCAATCGCAAAACGGATACCTTCCTGAACCATCAAGTCAAGCGTATCTTGATCAAATTCAGCAAATTTTTCTGACTCGCTGAGTTGACCAATTTTAAGCCATTCCTGTGCGGCGAAACGAATATCACGCTGATCAAGAGTTAATTCAGTACTGCTCATTTTATTTTAGAGATATTGCAGATAACAATTAATGGTTTTACAGTTTAAAAAATTAATCTTATGACTGCATGCATTTAAATTACCTTAATTAGTGTGGAGAAGAAAGACTTTTCCGGAAAGATTGGATTTGGAAAAACAAACCTATTTGCATAGTATTTGACGATCAAAGTATTAGGGATACTTTTACTATTTGGGACAGTTTGTGCAAAAGTTATAAATGTGATCTTTTTTATATAAATTAAAGGAGATAGCAAAACCGGAATAAACGTAGTTTCAGTTTTTATTAGAAAGACTTTTCAATGTCCCTTAGTTCTATTGTACATTCCGCCAGGCGAAAACCCAGATCTTTAAAACATCAATTTCGCTGGAAACTGGTGCCTCGATTCATATGGCAGTCTATGCAGTCTTTTCACATAACATTACTGGTTTGGGGTCTGGTAACAATTGGGTGTATTTTTTATCTTTCACAATGGATGAATTACCGTCAAGTTGCACACCGCATTGATTCGCTGGAAACTAAACATTCAAAATTGTTTTACGAGTTAGAATTGCTGGAAGTAGAAACCAGCTATCTTACACGTCCGCAGCGACTGGAAGCTCTGGCGGGAAAAACAATGCTTATGGCCTCTCCGGACACAGTACAGTATCAACTTTCCTGGGTTGATGTAAGCAGCAGCGCTGAATAAGACTAATATGAATCATTCTCCGCATTTTCAGCTCTACAGTTTCAAAACACGTCTCCTCACAGTACTTGCATTTTTTGGTATTTGTTTTCTTGCAGTTTTGGGCAGAGTCTTTTTTTTGCAGATTCTAAAAGCAGATTATTATATTCAAAAAGCAAAGTCTCAACATGAACGTACGGTAACACTGGAACCACATCGTGGCAGAATATTGGACAAAAACGGGCGTATATTAGCAGTTTCAATTCAACTAAAATCGCTTTTTGCAAAACCCACACAGATAGAATCACCTGCACAAGCTGCCAGACTTCTTACTCCCATTCTAAAAATTCCTTACCATAAACTACTGAATGATCTTAAATCTAAACGTAATTTTATCTGGATCAAACGCCAATTACCTCCGGAACAGGCTAAACTGGTACAAAAGCTGAGTTTGAACGGAATTGGTTTTATCGAGGAGTTCCGTCGATTTTATCCTAATGGAAATTTTGCCGGACAACTTATAGGATATGCAGGAATTGATACACAGGGATTGGAAGGTATTGAGAGCAAATATGAACCTTTGCTTGCCGGAAAACCGGCGGTATATGTTGTGGAAAAAGAAGGCATGTTCCGTACAGTACCACTTTCCAACATTCCAAAAAAAATACCAGATCAATATTCTATTCAACTGACAATAGACAGTACTATTCAGCATTTTGCAGAAAAAGCACTGCGGGAAGGAGTGGTGAAATCACAAGCCGATCGGGGAACTGTCGTGGCACTTCATTCCAAAACTGGAGCCATCCTGGCTATGGCATCTTATCCAGAGTTTGATCCAAACCGTTATCAGAACTACAGCCGAGCACATCATCTGAATCAAGCTGTTACTTTGGGTTATGAGCCCGGTTCCACTTTTAAGATGATTACAATTGCTGCAGGCCTGAGTGAGGGGCTTATATCACCTGATCAAGAATTTTTCTGTGAAAATGGTGAATACAAGATAGGCATTAACTTGATCCGTGACTCGTCACCGCATGGTGTAATGACACTTCAGCAGGTATTAAAAAAATCTTCAAATATATGTGCAGCAAAAATTGGTCTGAGTATGCCACCGACACGTTTTCATGAATACATCATGCGCTTCGGTTTTGGTCGTCGTCCAAACTCCGGCATTGCAGCAGAGGCTACCGGAAGAGTTATTTCTCCAAAAAATTGGCAGACAATCGATCATGCAAATATCTCTTTTGGACAAGCTATTCTTGTTTCACCTTTGCAAATGGTGAGTGCAGCAAATGTTTTTGCAAACGAGGGTGAATGGGTTCCACCTTACATTGTGGAGAATGTCATTGATAAAAATGGTAAAAAATTAAAGGAAATAAAAGATGTAGAAGGTGAAGTGAGTCACAAGTTTGGTTTAGGAATCCGAAGTCCTGTAGTCGAAGCTTCTGTTGCAGAACTGGTCAGGAAGTATCTAATTTCTGTGACACAAAAAGGCGGTACTGCACAAAGAGCTGCAATCTTGGGTTACCAAGTTGCTGGAAAAACAGGTACGAGCCAAATCTATGATCAACAGCTTGGACGATATTCCAAAACACGCTACATAGCTTCATTTGTAGGATTCGCTCCTGCTTCTGACCCTTTGGTAACAGTACTCGTTGTCGTTGAACAACCGCGAACTTCACATTATGGTGGAACTATTGCTGCACCTATTTTCAAAGAAATTGTTCAACGAACTCTTTTGTTTAAAGATGTATTACCATTTCCGGAAGGAAATTCAGAAGAAACCACCGCCCAGGTAGAAACGGCCTCACGCTGATTTTAAAGATGTATTGTTAATGGTTTTGAGACTGGGAACAATTTTGTGTTTTCAAAAGTTTTTTAAATAACCTGCGGCAGGATCATTACTGAAAATAGTTTGTCCGTCTTTTTAACTCCATCACGAATCTACCTTGTCAGCAGTAAAAAGAGATGAATTCGCCATTTTAACTGCAGTCTTGATTGCCTCTATCATCGAACGTGGATTAGCAGCAATCTGTGGAGCTAACTCAAAAGCAGTTCCGTGATCCGGAGAAGTACGGATAATAGGCAGTCCAAGAGTTACGTTTACAGCACGTTCAAAACCAAATAATTTTAACGGTATGAGAGCCTGATCGTGATACAGGGCTACTACTGCATCAAAACGTCCTTTGCGATGTTCCAAAAAAACTGTATCCGGAGGAAACGGTCCCTCACAGCGTATTCCTTTTCCACGGGCAAGTTCCATTGCAGGACGAATAATGATATCTTCTTCGTCTCCAAATAATCTGTTTTCACCAGCATGAGGATTGAGTCCCGGGATGCCGAGGATCGGATCCGTAATTCCCATATTTTTCAGCCCCGATACTGTGATTTCCATTACTTCCAGGATTAGTTCAGGTGTGAGTGATTCCAAAGCTTGACGAAGTGATACATGAAGGGTTACCATTGTGGCACGTAAATCATCCACGGCCAGCATCATCACTGAACGTGCACCGTTACTGTAATGTGACAACATTTCTGTGTGACCCGGAAAAGAGTGACCAGCTGCCTGAAGTGACTCTTTAGCAAGCGGAGCCGTAACTATGGCGGCAATTTTTTTACGATTAGCCCAGTCTATGGCGTTATGAACGAACTGGAATGCTGACTCTCCACCCCACGCAGATGAAGTACCGAGTTCCCATTTTCTATCTTTTTGTACCGATAAATCTATTACCGGAAGACAAAAAGAATCGATGACTTTTTTTGTCTGAGTGCTGTGTTTTTCTGAAATTGACTTAAAAGAAAAAGGTGCGTCCAGGATCTTGTTCATTTCAGTCAAAATTTTGGGATCGCCAAAAATTAAAGGTTCCCAGTCCTGAAAAGGATGCATGAATTGTAAGGCCCGGAGCAGGACTTCCGCTCCAATTCCATTGGGATCACCCATTGTCAGGCCGATTTTAATTTCCGGTTTCATGGTTTTTTCAAACAAATAAATAAAAATATATTTATGGAATTGCAAGATAAAGTAGCACTCGTAACAGGTGCCGGTGTCCGTCTGGGACAAGCAGTTGCCCAACAATTGGCTCAACTTGGCATGCGTGTTGTCATACACTATCACCACTCAGAAAAAGGCGCAAAACAAACCGTTCAAGGACTTACAGGTGGAGAGTCGAGACATCTTATTCTGCAAGCAGATTTAAAAGAAGTTTCCTCAATTAAAGAACTAGTCCGTACTGCCGAAGAGAAATCCGGCCCCATTTCAGTTTTAATCAATAATGCAGCAGATTTTTTTCCAACACCATTATTTTCTACAACCGAAGAAGAATGGGATCATTTATTAGCGCTGAATCTGAAGGCACCATTCTTTTTAGCACAAACAGTAGCTGAGGGTATGAAATCACGCGGTGAAGGTAAAATCATTAATATGGTCGATTCTTCAACTGAGCGACCATGGGTGAGTTTTTTGCCCTATTGTACATCAAAAGCAGGACTTGTTTCTTTAACCAAAGGACTGGCACGTGCTTTGTCACCAGAAGTACAGGTCAACGGCATTGCTCCGGGAACCGTGTTGACTCCCCCAGATCATGCGGAAATGAACTTTAGCTCTTCAGTTGATCACAGTCTGCTCAAACGGATTGGCTCGGCGGAAGATATTGTACAGGCCGTTGAATATTTGCTACTATCAGACTTCGTTACCGGTACGATCCTGCCAGTTGATGGTGGACGGTCTGTTTATTAATAATCAGGAGTGAGAATAAATTTTCATGAGTAACTACAAACACCTTTTTATATTTTTAGTTATTGCATTCTCTTTTGAGCCTGCCTTCGGTGTTTCCAGTTTTTCTGCCGACGAAAAAGAAAACATCCGGATTTATGAAAAAAGCAGCAGAGCAGTGGTAAACATCAGCAATATTGCTGTCAACTATGATTTTTTCTACCGTGCAATGCCGGCAGAAACCGGTTCCGGGACCGGATTTATAATTGACAAATCCGGAATAATTGTCACCAATTATCATGTGGTTGAAAATGCCAGCAAACTGGTAGTGACACTTGCTGATAACAGTCAGTGGCCGGGAAAACTGGTTGGTGCAGATCCGAATAACGATTTGGCAATTGTTCGGATTCAAGCTCCTGCAGACAGCTACGACATACTGGAATTTTCCCATTCAAACGACATTGTTGTAGGCCAAAAAGTGTTGGCCCTGGGAAATCCTTTCGGACTGCGGCAAACTCTCACAACCGGCATTATCAGTGCCTTGGGGCGCACCATTGCAGCAAAAAACGGAAGGAAAATTGAAGGGATAATTCAAACAGATGCGGCAATCAATCCTGGAAACTCAGGAGGTCCTTTGCTGGATTCAGAGGGGAAAGTTATTGGAATTAACACGGCAATCATTGGATCTGCAGGAAGTGTGGGAATAGGTTTTGCTGTGCCCAGCAATACTGCATTACGGATTCTACCAGACCTCCTGGAATACGGTTATGTACGAAGACCGTGGCTTGGGATTGAGCCAATTCCAACAGTTTATCTGCGCCGCATCGGTCTAGACGTTCCTGAAGGTCTTCTGATTGCCCGCGTGGTCAAGGGAGCATCTGCAGATCAAGCAGGATTACAAGGTGCCTCAAGGACAGTAAAAGTTGGACGTTACCAAGTACCCTGGGGTGGTGACATTATCACTCATATTAACGAAATTCCCGTAACCACTATGGAAGATTTAGCTCAGCAAATCGAAACACGTAACTCCGGAGATAAGATTACTATCAGCTACATCCGAAATGACCGTGCTCTGTCAGTTACTGTTGAACTGTTTTTACGCCCACGATCTTAAATATATTGAAAGCATTTTTTACTTTATACCCCTTTCTTATATTTTCCATTGTCATTTCAGGTGAAAAAAAGTTAATACCGGAGATTCCGGATCATTATCTAATATCCAGACCCCAACCTAGTCTGAAATCCGTAGCACAGATCAAGTCCGCGACTGCTTTAACAATACTTTTTCAGAGAACCTTAATAACTGTTTATAAAAACAAATTAACCAGGACATTAAATGACTAACCGCGTTTATAATTTTAGTGCAGGACCGGCTACGCTGCCGATTCCTGTAATCGAGACAGTTCAAAAAGAATTCTTGGACTTTCATGGACTTGGAGCCTCAATTGTTGAAATCAGCCACAGACTTCCAGTTTTTAAAGACATTATAGAAACTACCAAATCTCTTTTTCGTGAGTTAACTGGTCTGCCAAATAATTACAAAGTGCTTTTCATGCATGGTGGTGCTCAAATGCAATTTTCTGCAGTTCCATTAAATTTGATGTCAATGAAGTCTCACAAAGGGTCGTATTTTATCACTGGAAGGTGGGGTACACTTGCAGAAAATGAGGCCAGGAAATATGGGAATACCGAGATACTGATGGATGGAAAAGAGTTTGAGTATCGGCAAATACCGCAATATGACACCAGTTCACTGGACAAGGATTCCAGCTACGCGCACCTGACAACAAACAACACACTCTACGGAACTCGCTGGCACCAATTTCCTTACACAGGGAATGTACCACTCGTGGCCGATGCAACTTCGGATATTTTATCCAGGGAAATGGATTATTCACAATTTGGAATAGTTTATGCGGGTTTACAAAAAAATCTTGGAACTTCCGGAACAGGTTTAGTGGTGGTCCGTGAAGATCTACTCGGTCATGCACTGCCTGAAACACCAAAACTGCTTGATTATGCTCTTTTTGATGAACACAACTCCATACCAAATACCATCAATGTATTTGCAGTTTACGTAATGCGTTTGGTTTTGGAATGGGTAAAAGAACAAGGAGGGGTTCCGGAAATGGAAAAACTGGCTGAAAAAAAATCCAGTTTGCTGTATGAGATTCTGGATAATTCAGAATTATACAGTTCTGTAGCACATCCAAAACACCGCTCAATAACTAACGTAACATTTCATTTGCCGCAAGAAAAACTACTCCAGAAATTTTTAACTGAAACTGACAAAGAAGGTTTGTTTGCCCTTAAAGGTCATGCTTCAGTTGGTGGAGTAAGAGCATCCATTTATAATGCAATGCCTCTTGAAGGAGTTGATGAACTGGCTCAGTTCATGAAAGAATTTGAACGAAAGAACGGTTAAGCAGCCTTTGCCTGATCAATCTTCACCAGATGAATTGGCCACTGCAAATATTCCTGCCAACTGGAATGAGGAATTTTGATATGGAGAGTTTTAGCGATTTTGACCATTTGCCAATAATTTGGTTCAAACGGGGGCTGTGATGGTTGCACAATATTTGCGCCTTTACTTAAATTGCATTTGTGGCAGGCTGTTACCACATTTTTCCAACGCATTCCTCCGCCTCGGCTTTTTGGAATTACGTGATCAATAGTAAGATGATCTGCTGAAAATTGATGTAGACAATATTGGCAATGAAACCGGTCCCGCAGGAAAATGTTGCGGCGAGTGAAATTGACCGTACCTTGCTGTTGATGATAACGTGCCATCATAACCACACTTGGCACGGGTAAGGCCAAATGCTGGGAGTGACATATCCAATCATCATAAGAACGAAGAACAGTCACCTTATCTAGGTAAAGTGCCTTGATAGCCTGTTGCCAGGAGAGTGTACTCAAAGGCCACAGTGTCAACGGGTTCCCGTCTTGATTTAGTAAAAGTACATCCTGCATTTCGACACTAATAATTAGTTAATCTTTCAACACTATTCCCTAAGACTTTCTCGCATGAAATTTCTCAGAACTGTGTGTAAAATTCCACCGTTTTTGTAAAATTCTAATTCAACCAGCGTATCTAAACGACAATTGACTGTAATTTCGCGATCATCTGCACGTAAGATTACATCCTGGCCCGCCTTCAAATTATCAGTTAAACCCAACACCGCATACTCTTCCTCTCCGCTCAAGCCAAGTGACTTATGAGTTTCACCGTTCTTGAATTGAAGAGGCAAGACACCCATCCCCACCAGGTTGGAGCGGTGAATACGCTCAAAACTCGTTGCAACTACAGCCTTAACACCAAGCAGTAATGTACCTTTTGCAGCCCAATCACGCGAGGAGCCAGTTCCATATTCGGCACCTGCTAAAACAACTAGCGGAGTTCCACTATCTTTATATTTTTGTGCTGCTTCGTAAATTGTTGTAAGTTCTCCGGAAGGGATTAGTTTGGTAAAACCACCCTCTGTTCCGGGAACCAACTCATTTCGCAAACGGACATTCCCAAAAGTTCCCCGCGTCATGACACGGTCATTCCCGCGACGGGATCCATAAGAATTGAAATCTTTGATTTCCGTTCCAAGTTCCAGTAAATATTTCCCTGCTGGAGTTTCCGAGGAAAAAGCTCCGGCAGGGGAAATATGATCTGTTGTAATCGAATCTCCTAATTTTGCTAAAACTCTTGCACCAGTAATATCCTGCAAAGCATTAACATCAAGACCCATTTTTTGAAAAAATGGTGGATTTTGGATATAGGTCGATGAATCATCCCATTCATAAACTTCACCTGTTCCCGCTTCAATAGCATTCCACAGGGGAGAGCTTTCACCTGCCCCTTTGTATTCTTTCTCATACATTTCGCTGGTGATCAGTTTTTCTACTTCACCTATTTCTTCCTGAGCGGGCCAAATGTCTTTTAGAAAAACCGGCTGACCATCTTTTCCGTTGCCAAGAGGCTCATTTATTAAATCATGATTCACCGTTCCAGCAATGGCATAAGCTACAACCAGCGGAGGACTGGCCAAATAATTAGCCTTGATATGCTGATTTATTCGTCCTTCAAAATTTCGATTTCCAGACAAAACTGAGGCAACTACCAAATCGCCTTGATTTATTGCTGTAACAATACTTTCCAGAAGAGGACCTGAGTTACCGATACAGGTAGTACAGCCATAGCCAACAGTATGAAAACCAAGTGCATCAAGCGGTTCATTCAATCCGGCTGCTTCCAGATAATCTGTCACCACACGTGAACCAGGCCCAAGAGATGTTTTAACCCAAGGTTGGCGATTCAAGCCTTTTTCAACTGCTTTTTTTGCAAGCAGTCCTGCTGCAAGCATAACGGAAGGATTGCTCGTGTTTGTACAGGACGTAATTGCCGCAATGACCACCGAACCATGTTTTAGTTCTCCGGAAGAAATACCCTGCATCGGAACCGAGGTTTCTATTTGCTCATCACTCAATTCAAATCCACGCTCTTTCCTGGATACACGCAAAGTTTTTTGCCAGTTTTGCTGCATTTGCGAAAGATTGACACGATCCTGTGGACGTTTAGGACCTGCAAGCGCAGGTTCAACAGTGGAAAGATCCAGCTCCAAAGTATCCGAAAATTCCGGAACTGGAGTATCACTCGTCCGGAAGAGACCTTGTTCTTTGCAATAGCGTTCTACGAGTTGAACCAGCAAGTCCGGTCGTCCGGTATCACGCAAGTATCTTAAAGTTTCATCATCTACTGGGAAAAAACCCATGGTAGCACCATACTCCGGAGCCATATTTGCCAGAGTTGCACGGTCGGCTAATTTCAAATTATTCAAACCAGGTCCAAAAAATTCAACAAATTTTTCCACTACACCTTTTTCCCGCAGCATTTCAACTACCCGTAAAACCAAATCAGTCGCCGTTGCTCTCTGTTGCAGTTCTCCAAGAAGACGAAAACCAATCACTTCCGGAATGAGCATGTTGATTGGTTGACCTAACATCACCGATTCTGCCTCAATTCCACCTACTCCCCAGCCCATTACTCCAAGACCATTGATCATTGTGGTATGTGAATCTGTGCCCACCAATGTGTCTGGAAAACAAACACCATCCCGGGATTGAACAACAGTTGCCACCGTTTCAAGGTTCACTTGATGCACAATTCCGATACCTGGAGGATAGACATTAAAATTGTCGAAAGCCTGCTTTCCCCATTTCAGAAACTCGTAGCGTTCACGGTTTCGTACGAACTCAATTTCCATATTTTTTTTGAGTGCTCCCGAACTTCCAAAAGCATCAACTTGTATTGAATGGTCAATCACCAAATCCACTGGTATACGTGGATTAATTACACTCGGATCGCCATTCATTGCAACCATCGCTGAACGCAGTGCAGCCAAATCAACAACTGCAGGTACTCCTGTAAAATCCTGTAAAATCACCCGGGTGGGTTTATAAGGAATTTCCTGATTGGATTTTTCTACAGCATTCCAATTGGCCAGCGCTGTCACGTCTTCAGCACAAACCTGAAAATCATCAACGTTACGGAGTGCCTGTTCCAACAATATCCGTATGGAAAATGGGAGTCTGTCTATCGTACCAATTCCATCTTTTTGCAACTTTTCTAAACTGTACAGAGCAGTTTTGCCTTCGCTACTTTCAAAATTTATCCGGCAACCAAACTGATTGTCTTTCATATCTCTTATGTTTGTTTGAAAAATTTATGTGCTTCCTGAGTTAAATATTCACTTAAAAACTTCATTGTGATCAAAGTAAATAAAATACTAAATTTACGAAACTTCTTGAAAAATCTCAAGTTTATATGATTTGAAAAAAAGTAATCTCAATTCCAAAAATAGGATTAAGAAAGATTAAAAAGACACCTCTAGTCTTGAAGCCTGTTGTAAAATAATAGATAATGGGGATATAAATTTATTTTTTGAAATTATAATCTTAATTGCTTTAATTATGTTTAAACCTCTATTATTCACTACTTTTAGTTTGTTCATCATTGGAGGTGGATTAATCTATTATCAAGATGACAACTACTTTACAAAACCACAAATATCAAAAGACAATAGACTCTTTCCAGAACAACTTGACACCAAAGCCCTGAACCAGATTAAAATCGAGTCAAAGGGCTCTTCCGTAAACTTAATGCAGTTAAAAGGCGGAGGTTGGAAAGAGCAGTCTTTGAATTATGAGGCAGATCCAATTTCCATTCAGGATTTGCTGCTCAATCTATCTCAAATACGTCTGGGAGATCTGGTAACAAATAATCCGGATCATCACGAACGTTTTCAATTATTAACTCCTCCGGAAAACAAGGAAGATTGGAGTGAAGATCGACATGGAATTTCTGTAATCCTTTTGCGGGGAGACGGAACTTCAATATTAAGCTTTCTTCTTGGAATGAATCGTACTAGTGGTCCAGGGCAGTATGTAAGGCACAAAGGTTCTAATAAAGTTTTTTTAATTCCGGAAGGCTTGTCCATAGATTCAGAAGCAAATGATTGGCTGAAAAAGGATTTACTTGCATTAGAATCAAATCTAGTCCAAAGCCTTGTGCTTAAGAACGAAGAAGGAGGTTCATTTTCCATTAACCGTGACAGTGCTGAAACAGACTGGAAATCCTCCTCTGAAAAATCAGATGTACCGGACTCAGATAAAATAACAACTCTCCTCAACAGGCTGGGGAAGCTTTCTTTTTCCAAATTATACATAAATGATTCTGTTTCCCAGCAAGCAGAAGGTACAGATTTAATAGAAACAACATTGTTTGTGTCGTTATTTGACAGCAGAGTTTATACATTGAACCTAAGGAAAAATGTAGCATCAAATGAAAATTATATTTTAAGCATTCGGATGGGTATTTCGATGGTAGCATCTGACAATTCTGAAGCAGAAGATTCAAAACTTCGCGATGAAATGGAAATCTATAACCAGCAAGTGAATGGCAGGTTTTATGAAATAAGTTCCTGGGAAGGAAAGGAACTTTTGCTCAGTGAATAACGATTCAACATTTTATAGCCTTTCTTAGCCTGATATGTCAATCCGGATGACATCCGAGCACACTGAACTGACTTTCCATTATATGCGTGTGGAAGGACGGGAGGAAACGCTGTTGGAATTTTTACTCCGGCGTTTTCGCTATTTGGATGATCAGGAGTGGCGTGAGAATATCAATGATCGACGCATTTGGATTGACGGGAAATTGGGGTGCGCACATTATAAACTGCGCAACAATCAAAAAATTGTTTATTTACGTCCGGATTTCCTTGAACCGGACGTTGATCTGGACTTTGATATTATTTTCGAAGATGATGCATTAATTGCAGTCTGCAAATCGGGAAATTTGCCGACAAGTCCTTCAGGTAAGTATTACAAAAATACACTGGTCAGTTTGATCAAGTCTCAGTTTGGCCTGAAAAAACTTTACACTCTGCATCGACTTGACCGTGAAACCAGCGGGGTAATTATTTTTGCTAAAAGACACGAAGTTGCCCAATCAATGGCTGCTCATTTTCGAAAAAACCGGGTTCACAAAATATATTCTGCAATCCTCAGCAGACACCTTCCCCAAATTTCAAAGACAACAGTTCCGGAGATTTTCATTTCGCTGCCGATTGGTCAGGACCTAAACAGCAACATCCGCATTAAACAGAGCGTAAATTCTCTAGGAAAACCTTCCCATACCTATTTCAGGGAAATTGGGAAAATGGGTGATTATTCACTTGTTGAAGTGCGTCCCTTCAGTGGTCGGACTCATCAAATCAGAGTTCATGCTGCACACATGGGCTGTTCTGTTGTGGGCGATAAGCTTTATGGACTTCCAAATGATGGCTTCATACGCTGGCTTAATGAAGGTGACGATTATTTGCTTTCACAAAATTTTCCGCTCCATAGACAATTACTGCATGCAGTAGAAATCCGATTCCCACATCCTGTTACAAGAAAAGAAACTGTAATTCGTTCTGACAATGAAAAAATATTAAAAGAATTGAAACAGAGTAGTTAAGCAAAAACAATTTCACTGATATCCAGATCAGCAATGAACATAATTGAAAAAGTACAATTCTGGGCCGAAAACCCTTGCTTTGATGCTGAGACACAAGCAGAGGCTAAAAACCTTCTGGCTGCTGAAAACAAAAATGCACGTGAAGAATGTTTCGGCAGTTTGCTCGAATTTGGTACAGGCGGTCTAAGAGGTATAATGGGTGTTGGTACAAATCGAATCAACCGCTATACTGTGCAAATGGCAACAGAAGGAGTCGCACGTATTATAAAAAATAAGAAAAATGAGTCCGGTGCAAAAGGTGTGGTCGTTGGTTACGATTCACGTCACTTCTCGTTTGAGTTTGCAAAAGTAACCAGCGAAGTTTTAGCAGCACACGGCATACCTGTTTATTTGTTCCGTTCAATTGCACCTACCCCCCTCGTTTCCTGTGAGATTCTCAGGCGTAAAGCAATAGCCGGAATTATTATCACTGCCAGTCATAATCCACCGGAATACAACGGTTACAAGGTTTATTGGGAAAATGGAGGTTTGATTGTTCCTCCGGAAGACAGTCAGATTATAGAAGAAGTCCGGAACATCAACCGTATTGACAAAATTCCAACGATATCTTTTGAAAATGCACTTCAGAATGAAATAGTAGAATGGATTGATAATGAAGCAGACGAATATTATCTGAAGACCGTTAGAAAATTAAGTTTGGGGCTGCGTGAAAATAATAAGGATTTAGGTGTGATTTTTACTCCGCTTCACGGTACCGGCGGTCGTTTGGTTCCAGAATTGTTACAACAGCAAGGCTTTGAAAATGTAAAAGTCGTCAAAGAACAAATGGTTCCGGATGGAGATTTCAGCACAGTTGGATCACCCAATCCTGAAGACAGGGATGCCTTTAAAATGGCAGTGGAACAAGCAACCGATGATGATGACCTTATCTTAGCCAATGATCCTGATGCGGATCGTCTGGGCGTTATGGTCCGTGACAAAGAGAAGCAGTGGCATTGGTTGACGGGCAACCAAATTGGGATATTGATTCTAGACTCAATCATTTCTGCATTGCACCAACAAAATCGCTTTCCGAAAAAAGGAGTAATCATTACAACTGTCGTGACCTCTCCTCTTGTCTCAAAAATGGCCCGGGAAAATGGATTGGATCTCGTTGAAGTGTTAACAGGATTTAAATGGATTAGACAAGCTGCCTTGCGTTATGAAGAAGAGGTTGATGGAAAGTTTGTTTTTGGCATGGAAGAAAGTCACGGCTATTTGATGGGAAGCCATTCGGGAGATAAAGATGGAATTTGGGCCTCCATGGCTTTTGCTGAAATGGTGGCTACACTGAAGAAAAGTAACTTGACTGCAATCGACAGGCTGAATCAAATTCATCAACAATATGGGCCCCATCTAGACACTCTGAGGACGCAAACTTATACCGGCACAGAAGGTTTGGAAAAAATACAGCAGATTATGCGTAAGTTACGCAACTCTCCTCCGAAATCTGTGGCAGGTCAAACTGTAGTAAAAATAACTGATTATTTAGAAAATACTATAATTTGTGCAGATGCAACTAAGAATTTGCAAGGGCTGGGATTACCTAAGTCAAATGTTATTTCACTGGAATTGTCCGACAATACCAGAATTACTGCTCGACCTTCCGGTACTGAGCCAAAAATTAAATACTACTTTAATTTACATGGTAAAAATTCTGCGCTTTTACAGGAACGTCTTGTTGAAATTCAGGCAGAATTTCTCAGCGATCAATGAACATGATTAAATGAATAAATACAGATTGTCAATTTTTCGAATAATTTCTACAGCATTCCTGTTCCTGGGACTTCTTTCTGCTCCTTTGATGGGGCAGAGTTTACTTGTTGAACAGGCAAAATCAACTGTTGAAATTAAGCAGGACAATCTGGTACGAGCAAAAGCTGAGGCACTGAAAGCTGCAAAAGGAAATGTTGTTCTGCATGCAGTTGCAAGGTTTCTTGATTTTGAAAGTATGATTTATTTAAAGCCACTTTTGATTCAACAGTTTTTTGAACATCCCGATTTTTATATTGAATCTATTCGTGTAATCAGTGAGGGCAACACTGCAGACCTGACTGAATTTACATTAAATATTGAAACACGAATTTTTCATTCACGTTTACTGGCAGCATTCCGCAAATTAGGATTAGTTACAGAACAAGAACGAATTCCATTCATGGATGTTTATCTAATCTATGATGCGGATCACGCATTACGTCAAACAAGAGTTTTGAATCTGTTTTTAGAACAACTGCAAATTCGGCTGAGACCTTATCGAATTCGAACCAGAGTAATCCTAACAAAAGGCCGCAAGTTACCGATTGAAGCAGGTCTACCGGCTCGACTAGCATTGTTGCCACTAAAATCTTCTGAGAAAAGAAACGGGACTAATGTAGCATTACTTGAACTAAAACTTAGGCTGAGCCCGCAACCTGAAAAATCACCTCAAGGAAAGCTCATAGCACAACTTATTTTCTGGTCACAAAAGCGGGATTTTTCGGAATCATCAATAAGTACAACCATGGCAACTGCAGAAATTTCCTATAAAACCTGGAACACAAATGTAATTATTCCTGAAATTCTTGATCAATTGTTACTCCAATGGACACCTGTTATGCAGCACATTGTAACTGTGAATCAGGTAAGCGGAGCTCAAGTAAAACTAAAATTCAAAGGATTACCGGGACCAATAGAAGAGCAGCAATTAATTAAAACTTTATTTCGGAATAACCCCCGCTGGAAAAAACTCAGCCTGGATACTATTTCCAGTAATTTTGTTTCTTACAAAGCTCTTTTTTTAGGGCCACTGAAGCAGATTATACAAGAGTTCCGTTCACCTAAGAATGCACCTTTTCGGATTACCTCAGTCAATTGGGAAGATAATGATTTGGTTGTGCAGGTGGAATGGAATGAAGTTCCTATGCCCCTGGAACTATTTGAAACAACTTTAACGGATGACGTATTTTCTGAAATTGACTCAGAAGAAAACTATATTCCTGAACCGGAATATCAAGTACCCTTACGCACATTCAAGCAAACATTCAAACTACCCTTTGCAAAAGCCGTTTATGATCATATTCGGCATCGTGGAGACAGTACATTGTTCAGGATAGAAGTTCCCAAAAACATGAACGTAAATGAAGAAAATAAACTCATAAACTTAGCTTGGTTCCGTCTTGGTACTACTCATTTAAATCCGGAACTTACGATATTTGACCAAAACCGAAATCGTAAAAAATCATATCTACTACTAAGGCGGAAACAATTTACATTTCAGTACAAAATTCCAGTTGGAGAAGAGGCTTTCTATCTGCGCATTTCTGATGAAGTGGGTTTCCTAAAAGGCGTTGCAGGAAGCTACCAGTCTTTTCATTATGTTTTGACAGCAAATTAAGTATTTCAAATCTTTTTGGCAGTCTCTGTTTTTGATTTAAGAGTTTGCTTTATTTGTGCTTTACCGGACTTAAACTTAAACATAATATCCCCAACAGTAACTTCATCGCCGTCCTGCAGAAAACGTTGATCTATTCGACGTCCGTTAACTGTAGTAGTTTCCTGAATGAGCAGGTTTTGAATCTTCCAGGATGCTCCAACCTTATATATTTTTGCGTGCCTCAAGGCCACTTCATCACCTTCAACTATAATATCATTACTATTTGATGATCCTATAGTAATCAGGTTACGTACTAAAGGAATTTTCTGTGTACTTCCTGAAACTGTTAAAATTGGTGTCATTTTATGAACGGGTCCTTTGGGAATAATTCCAACAATTGGAAGTTGTAAATCTTTACTTGCTGGACGGTGAATCGTACCTGCAGGAACTACATGGTTTCGGAAAAGTAAAATCATTTCACCAACATCCAAAACATCGTTATCACACAGAACTGTTCGGTGAGAACGTCTTCGATTGATCAGTAGTGCATTCTTGTAGTTCTTGTCTTCAAGTACAAAAGTGTTTTGATGTGGAGTTAGAGTCACCCGGGTTAAATTTGCAGACAAACGATATTTTTTGCTTGTTTGAATCTGAGTAAGAAACTCCAGTGTTTGTATTTCTGATTTCAGAGGAATGAATGGTTTTCGTTCACCAAGATTGAGAAGTTGAAAACCCACGCCGGATTGTGTTCCAGCTTTCGGTTTTTGCAGGAACCATAATCCAAACATCGCCAAAAGTACTCCTGCAAATATCAGAAGCGACTCTATAAGAGTCAGACTGGGGGTTTCATTAATTTTAAGGAAAAAAGTCTGCGGAAAGAAATATTCCAAAAACGCATAGTGAAAGCCTTCCCGAATCAGCACATTTTGTTCAACGACCTGTTCCGCCGCCGGCAAAGATGTTGATGTGAGGATTCCAATAATTAAAAGTCCAGCGCTATGCACGCAGGCACGAAGACATCGATCTATTTGTGAGATCATCAGATTTCATAGTACTGCAGCAGCGCTGTACCAATTTTGATGACATCTCCTTTTTTCATGGATTGTTGATCGACCAGACGATAATTCACCAGGACTTCACCTCCTTCGTCTGCATTCTCAATAATGACTTCTTTGCCTTTTTTAAGAATGTTTGCATGAAGGTCACAAACTTCTGCATAACCTTTCAAAATGAAGTCATTTTGTGAACCATATCCTAAAGTGAATCTATTTTGATCAAGTAGAAATATTTGTCCTTCTTGTTTGCCCGACACAACTCGAAGAGCAAAAGAAGTGGCACGATTTTCAGTAATTCCAACAAATAATGAGATGCTGAAACCAACCAGAATCAACCCTAAAAGGTGATCCGGACCAGTCATCTGATACAGCAGCAATAATTCAAAAATTCCACCTCCGATTGCTCCCCCAATTCCTCCACTAATGATTCGTGGCCTTAAAAAACCAGAACGGGAATGGAACAACTCAGTGGTTCCAACTAATAATAATCCTAAAAGTGTCCAACTTGCTATACGGCTTAATGCTGGCAAAACCAGCCAAACTTGCAATAATTCGCCGATACTGAAACAAATTAGTCCCAGAATCGCTCCAATGAAAGCACCGATAAACATTTTGGACAAAATATGTACCAATTCATAATGGTACCAAAGTGAAACCCTTGCCTGTAGAACCATGCCCAGTCCGAGACCGACTAAAGCCCCTTCAAAAATAAACTTATTGAGCCAAATAATATTTAATCCTGATAGTCCTGTAACGGAAAGAGCATCAAACGCATGAAACCCGCTTTGCATTAACGTCCAGCTTGCAAGACCTCCTAGAAGACCTAACACTGCATTATGTAAGCTGCGAGTTGATTTCATAAGTAAAATACTAAATGAAAAATTAATTTTAGAACCACTAATTCAATCAAAATAAATTAGCAACTCTTCTCTAAAAAAACTTGGAAAAATATGTCTGAAGCCGACAGGTAATTACTCACGGTTGGTACTTGTGTTGTTTCAAAAATATCTTCTGCTAACCGCTCAGTTTTCAGCCTCAGGTGCTAGAATAATGTGAAACAAATAGAACTACAAGTTATTTTATTGGCGTGGTCGATTTGACCCTCTTCTTCTCAGAAAAGTAGGAATGTCTAAATTTTGATAAAATGTGGGATTTTCCGTTTGATTTGCCCACTCAGGTATCAGCGGGCTTGTCTCAACGGGATTGGTTTCAGTATCATTTTCATTTTCTGAAGTGACATTAGAAAATGAAAAAGAGTGTGTCTCATTTGATTCATTATCATTCAGTTTTGTTGACGCTCCTGAAAAACCATGGATGGAATAGTTTTCTGCATCAATGTCTGTAGAAGAATGATCTATTGCTAAATCTTCAAATGTGCCTGACTCAACTTCCAGATTTGAATCAGAAAAATTAACAGATTCAACTGTAGAAGTTTCGTTCATCAATGACTCCGGTTCTTCCAACTGTTCTTCTTCGCTGTCACTTGAAAGATGTGATGATTCATCTGTTAATGTAATTTCTTCAGTTGTGATAATTTCTTCACTTTCTGTTTCTGATGAATGTATAGATATCTGGTGACTTGAAAGTTCTTCCTGATCATCGACTACTGACTCTTCATTTGAGTCTTCAGATTGAGCAGTTGCTGAAAAAGAGCTGTCCCCAAGATCACTTTCAACAAAAGCTTTATCATCTGCAGTAATTGATTCAGTTTCTTCAAAGTAATCGTCATCACTGTATGGTTCAATGGAATCATTTTTTTCCAGATTAAGTTTAACTTCAGAATTGAACTCTTTCTCATCTGTTTCCGTGTTTATTTGGGAATGTTTATTTGTCACAACAAGTGCATCAAAAGGCATTGCAGGAAGACCTGGGACGTAAATTTTTTCTGTTGCTTCCTGCTCATCAAAACCCGTTGCAATGACTGTAATCATCATTTGATCTTCAAAATCCGGATTTATTGCAGCACCCCAAATTATTTCAGCATCTTTGTGTCCTTGTTCCTTTATGAATGTAGATGCTTCCTCAACCTCCTGCATCCCCATCATCAGTCCTCCTACAACATTAATCAATATTCCGCGTGCGCCGTCAATTGTGTTGTCATTCAGCAAAGGGCTATGCAGAGCCTGTTCTGCTGCATGTCTCGCTCTATTTTCCCCTGAGGCAAGTCCGGTCCCCATAACTGCCTTCCCTTTGTTTGCCATAACAGACCGGACATCTGCAAAATCCAAATTGACCAATCCATCTCTTGTTATTAAATCAGATATACCTTGAACTCCTTGACGAAGCACATCGTCCGCAAATCCAAAGGCCTCGGTCATCGGGGTTCGCCTATTGATAATACTAAATAAATTTTCGTTTGGTACAACTATAAGCGTGTCAACATGATCTCTCAATTCAGTTACACCTCCATTTGCGACTTTTCGACGTCGTTTTGCTTCAAAATTAAACGGCAATGTCACAACACCAACAGTAAGGGCTTTCATTTCCTGAGCTACCTGAGCAACTATTGGTGTTCCTCCAGTTCCAGTTCCACCGCCCATGCCTGCGGCCAGGAAAACCATATCTGCACCTTGAAGGGAATCTCTTATTTGATCAATACTTTCCAACGCAGCATTACGGCCAATTTCCGGTTTAGCACCTGCCCCTAAACCTCGGGAACAATTGCTGCCAATCTGCAATTTCTGAGGAGCAAGTGATTTACGTAAATCTTGTAAATCTGTATTTGCTACAACAAAATCTACCCCTTGAACACCCGATTGTATCATGCGATTGACGGCATTGCCGCCCCCGCCGCCTACGCCGACAACTTTTATTTTCGGTAAATCGTCACGGACGGGTTGGATATCAGAAAAATTTAGCATGTTTGCTCCCTTTGGTTGTTATATAGAGATCATGTTTGATATTGACCTGTCAAAAAACTAAAAAAAATCTTGCATCCAATCTTTCATACGTCTGGATACTTTATGAAATAAATTTGTGTCATCACCTACAAAATTCAATTTTCCTTGATTGCTTGTTATTCCGTAACGTACAAGTCCTACACTGGTTGCATATTTCGGTGAATAAATCATTTCACGTAAACCAGCAATATTTTCCGGATATCCCACCCGTACCGGCAAATTCAAAACTTGAGAAGCCAGTCGGTCTGCACCCGGCATAATACAGGTTCCACCCGTAATAACTACACCTGATGCCATCAATGTATGAAAGTGGGTCTTCTCAATTTCATGTGTAATCAATTCAAATATTTCCCTAAAACGATCTTCGATGATACTTGCCAACACCCGTTTTTTCATGGTGCGGTTATTTCTCCCGCCTACGCTGGGGACATCAATCATTTCGTCTTCTTTCACCATGGAGGACATCGCCACACCAAAATTGTGTTTAATTTCCTCTGCTTCATGTAAAGGTGCACCTAAACCGATGGCAATATCGTGTGTCAAATGATTGCCGCCCAATGCCAAAACAGCCGTGTGGACAATGCTGCCTTCTGAATAAATAGTGACGTCTGTTGTACCTCCGCCAATATCAACCAGTACCACTCCGACCTCCTGTTCATCAGGACTGAGGACTGCCTGACTTGAGGACAAAGGTTCCAGTACAATGTCCTCTACATCCAGTCCGGACTGATTGCAGCATTTAATAATATTTTGTGCAGAGGTGACTGAACCAGTAACAATGTGAACATTTACCTCTAAACGTGCTGCAGCCATGCCAAGAGGGTTTTGAACGCCATCCTGGTCATCAACAATGAATTCCTGGGGGAGTATGTGCAGCACTTCTCTATCATTGGGAATCAATACTTGGGCTGCGTCAATGACACGACGTATGTCTTCATCAGTAACAATACGGTTATGATAAACAGTGACCATACCTCTGCTGTTTTGTCCCCTGATATGATGTCCTGCAATGCCAGCAAAGACGGAACGAATCTGGGCTCCACACATTAATTCACATTCTTCTACTGCCTTTTTGATTGCCTTGACTGTCTTTTCAATATTGACGACGACACCCTTACGTAACCCGTCTGATTTTGCTGTGCCGACTCCAACAACATTCAATTCTTCAATGTCATCACCTTCAACTGCAATTGCACAGATTTTTGTGGTTCCAATATCAAGTCCTACGGTCAAGTTATTGTTTTTAGTGTTCGACGGCATCCATGCTCCTCGTCTTTAAATTTTCGTACTAATTGCAGAAATTATGAATGAAAATAATGAAACTACCTTTGGGTGCAATTTACTGTCCATGTAAAAATGCATTCAGACAGGGTTTTAATTATTTTCATAGAAGTGAATATTTTCTTTATTTCTCTATAACATTTTATCGTATAAAATATATTGTTAAAATAAGCTAATATTTTCAATTATTTACCTTGAATAAGAACACGTTGTTTGATCAATCAGTGTGTTTTTTCCAACTGAACAAGGTGCATTTCTAAAGCGATAAGTTCCGCAAAAATATCCAGCATCTTCCAAACTTGTACTTATTTCTTCAAGTGCTGCTGTGCGCCCGTCATTATTCAGGGGGTAAATTTTACCCAATAAAACCATGAAACGATTTGTATTTCTGGAACTTACAGCTCGACATATCCTTTGTAACTCAAGACGTTGATCCATGGGATACACATACCTTCGCTCTTGGCTACATCCAACTAAAATAAGGATAAACAGCCCTGTTAAACATCTTAACAGCAATTCCATTGAAATAGTATATACCCATTCATTGTATATTGGTAGGATTATATGAAAATAATTATTAAAAAGTTTGAGGGGGTATTAAAACTAATTATTTCAATTAAATAACTGTCTTACTTTTTTTAGTTGATGTGAGGAACAAACGGCAACTACACGGTTGTGAGGTTGTACTTGAGTTGAACCCACAGCGACTTTCCAAACTCCATCCTGCTCAACACCTCCAATCAAAATACTATGCTGACGAAAGTAACTCGCCAATTTTTTCAAAGGCTTACGTGCAATTTCCGAGCCGGGTCCTGCTTTCAGTTCAACAACTTCCGCATCTACTCCATGCAGATGGGCCACTGACAAGAGTTCATTTCTGCGGATAAATTTGAGGATTTCGTTGGCCGCAGAAATTTTTGCGTTGAGAGCTATATCCAATCCAATTGTAGATGCTAAAACAAGGTAGTCCTCCTTGTTAACCAACGCAATTGTCTTACCGTGACCAGCCTGAAGATCACGATTATTTCGATTCATCAAATGTTTGGCCAAAAGACAGCTGATTATATTTGTTTCATTATCTCCAGTTGTCGCGATGAAAGATTCGGTAGAATCAAGTCCTGACATAACAAGTAAATTTGCGTCTGTGCCATCACCATGAATAACCTCTGTATTTTTCAAGTCAGATGCAAGTTCGTCCGCACGATTCTGGTTATTTTCGATGAGCTTTATCTCCACTTCTTTTTCCAGCAGTTGTGCTACTCTACTTCCTACCAGGCCGCCTCCGAGAATCATCATATGTTCAATATTTTTATGTTCAATTTTCATCATATCCATCAGCGGCATCATATCCTCCGTACGTGCCATAATGAAAACCTGATCCAGTGGTCTAATCTGTTCATCAGCCTGAGGAATAATAGTTGAAATTCCGCGGGCAATCGCCATCACCCTGAAATTGTATTCTGAATGTGTTGCTGAAAGTTCTTTTGGTGTTTTAAACAGCAAAGGGGAATCTTCATTTATTCGCATGGCAAGCACACGCATATTTCCGTCACCAACAGGAGTTAGGTCATTGCATGATGCTCGCTGCACCAGTCGAAAAATCTCCTGTGCTACCAATTCTTCCGGATGTACGATTAAATCAATCTTCAGGTCTTCCGGAGATAAAATACTTCCATCCATTAAATCAATAGAACGCGTCCGGACAATTTTTCGCTCAATGCCAAATCTGTCAGCAATTAAGGAAGACAACATATTAGTGGAATCATTATTTGTGGCAGCAATCATTAGACCCATATCCTGTGCATGAGCCTCACGCCAACTTGAAAGCTGCATGGCATTCCCACATATCAAACGGGCGTCCAGTGACTCTGCTGCTGCTTCAAGTAATTCAGAATCGGATTCGATTACAGTTACCGGATAACCTTCATGGACCAATCGTTGAGCGAGGTGCATTCCCACTCCGCCAATTCCAAGGATAAGCGTATTTTCGTCTTTAGACATATTCAGATTGTCAACTCGTATTGTTGAACTCGGGACTTGTTATGCAGAGGATTTTTTGTTGAGAGGTCAACTTCGTAAAAGTCGTCAGATTGAGTAACAGAATTGATTCCATATATTTCATCCGGATACCTGGCTTCTTCCAGACAATGTCTAATTGCATTGGCAATCCATTTTTCAATTTTCAAGACCACAATTTTCTTACGAAGACGTCCCTGAATGTCACGATTAAGAACACTGGGAATTGTGTTGCTCGTTATGAATTGATTCAGGTGAGGAGAATTCAGGTTTTCACGAGCTTCCGGAGAGATTGTTGAATGTGTGCTGTAGAAAAAGATATTTGCAGGTCGGCAACTTTTTGACTCTGAAATAGCATTGATATTTGCCGCAATTGTTCCACCTGTGCGTACCATATCATCGAGAATAAAAATATCTTTGCCTTTCAGCAACTCTACATCTTCGCTTAAATCAACTTTCACGTCTCGTTGACCCATGCGTGTTTTTTTGAAAGTCACCAAAACAGAGTTATGAAGGCCCGTAAATTCTCTCACACGTTTAACAAAATCGACCGCTCCCTCGTCTGGTGCAACAAATCCTACATGTTCTCCATAATTCCAAAGCCGGACCAGTCCAGAACGGAGAATATAGTTGGCAATGAGTGGCGAAATGTCCAAATTCAGGAAAACTGGAATTTTGTGGGAATTGCCAGTTGGATAAACTTTTTGATATATATTCCGCATCACCTCAGGTTTATGGTTGTGAACAGTCATCACCGAATCAACCCCGGATGTTTTCAGCAGTTGCGCATACATTTCTGCAGAACAAGGTTGTCCTACAAATTTTTCACGTGAAGCAAAATCGGAAACTTGCGGATGGTCCAGCGTTCTTGGTCCACGGTCCTGGGCTGAATAAAATAAATCCGGTTCAACCAAAGCAACAAACTCTGCTCCGTTCTCCTTTGCTGCAGATGCAATTAAATAATTCCTCATTGCCAGTTCATTTCGCGAATAATACGCAGAATGAGTTGACACGATATAAACTGATTTGCCCTTTAGTCCATGTCCCAAAGTTTCTTCTGTAACATGATCCTGTAAAAATCTTGGGCAAAACTCATTGTTTATAAATGATTTCAGGGCGATCAAATCAGAAATATCAATTTCCTGAGAATGCGCATAGCCGACTCCAAGCGCAAAAGATTCGTCACTGACGTTTGATACAATGATATTCTTGTTCACAAAAATTTGAATGGTTTAAGATTTTCTTCGGTTTTTTGCATGCTCTTCAGTAAGCAATTGCAAACAGTGCCTCTTGTTCAGAGGGCTTACCGGTTACCATACATTTTCCTGTCTCAGATCTATCCTCAAGTGGGAGACAACGGATAGTCGCCTTTGTTTCCTGTTTTATTTTTGCTTCAATTTCCTTTGAACCGTCCCAGTGCGCAAAAATGAATCCACCTTCATCAGCAATAATTTCCTTAAATTCTTCATAACTTGCAGCAGTCCGGGTATTGGTTTGTCTATAGTCCAGGGCACGTTGAAACAAGTTGTCTTGTATCCTTTCCAACAACTCTACAATATGTTCAGAAATGTTTTCAAGCGGTACTGCACTTTTTTCTCTTACATCCCTTCTCACTACCATTGCCGACTGCTTTTTTACGTCGCGCGGACCAACTTCAACCCTCACCGGTACACCCTGCTGAATCCAGTGAAAAAACTTGTCTGAAGGCCGCAAGTTGTCACGAGTATCAATTTTTATCTGGAGCTTATCAATTTTCTCATTGAGGCTGTTTGAAATTTTTTCTGCAAACTCAAATGTTTGAACACGTTCCTGATCATTATTAAAGATAGGCACAATTACTACTTGAATGGGAGCAATTTTTGGCGGAATAATTAAACCGTCATCATCACTATGTGTCATAATCAAACCGCCGATCATTCGTGTTGATACACCCCAGCTGGTTGTCCAAACATGTTTTCGATTATTGTTTCGATCAAGATAATCAATCTCAAATGCTTTTGCGAAATTTTGACCCAAATTATGTGAAGTTCCGGATTGCAGGGCTTTACCGTCCTGCATCATTGCTTCAATTGAATACGTAGCCAGTGCTCCAGGAAATTTTTCGGCTTCAGATTTTAAACCTGTAATCACAGGAATCGCCAAATATTCTTCCTGAAAAATACGGTAGATTTCCAACATCCGCAATGTTTCTTCCTGGGCTTCATCGGCAGTTTCATGAGCTGTGTGACCTTCCTGCCAAAGGAACTCTGAGGTACGCAAAAATAAACGGGTGCGCATTTCCCAGCGCATCACATTGCACCACTGATTGATCAACACCGGAAGATCACGATAACTTTGAATCCACTGCGAATACATGTGACCAACTACTGTCTCAGAAGTTGGACGTATCATTAGCGGTTCTTCCAGTTCTTTTCCGCCTCCATGCGTAACGACCGCACATTCAGGACTGAATCCTTCAACATGCTCGGCTTCACGCTCCATAAAATGTTTGGGAATCAATAAAGGGAACGAGGCATTGACATGACCTGTTTCTTTGAACATGCGGTCCAGACGAGACTGCATAGCTTCCCAAATGGCATAGCCCGTGGGACGAATCACCATACAGCCTTTTACCGGCGCATAATCGGCAAGCTGCCCTGCTGCAATCACATCGAGATACCACTTGGAGTAGTCTTCTTTGCGAGATGTAATATTTTTTGCCATTTGGGCAGATTTTTTTGGAAAAAGCAAAAGGGGCTTCAGTTCCAACACATAACTTAAAAAAAGTTTTGTCAGCCTGAGTTGACAGTGTTGGATTGAGACTACAAAGTTACAAACTTTATAGTACAGATACAAGATGTTTTTGAAATGAAGTTAAAAATATTTTGATGAAATTAAAAAGGAATATTGAATCCTGATTTCAAACTAATTACATGTAAATACTGTTTTTCTTTTTTCAGAAAGAAATTTCTTGTCTTCTTATCTAGTCTCTGAACGAAAATCTGTCCGGCAAAGTTTTTTTACCGTTTCAGAAAGTTTTAAATAAACAAAGATTTGGACGATAGTTTTCAGCTATCTGTTTTCAATTTGAACAATCTGGCCAATATTTTTTTAGCTGACAACTTACAGCTTTTTTGTTAAGTCCGAATTTCAGAAATAACGAATAATTAACTGTTATTACAACTGATTATTATTATAGTTCAAACACTATTTATATCTGCTTGTTCAGCGTTCTTCTTTACGAAAAGGAATGAGCAGTGCCGAGGGAGCTCGGGCATTTCTGGAAACCAACATCATTGTTACAATGGTCAGCACAAAAGGCATCATCAGGAAAACCTGGTAAGGCAAATCAATAATGCTGCTGGCCTGAAGCCGAAGCTGAAGAGCATCAATCATCGCAAAAAGGAGAGCTCCGGCGGCACTCTTCCACGGCCCCCATTGCCCAAAGACAACCAGGGCGATGCAGATCCAACCGCGCCCCGAAATCACACCGAAAGTGAAGGCATTGAACTGTACCATCACAAGAAAAGCGCCCGCAATTCCCATCAATGCACCGGATATTATAAGACCCTGGTAACGCATCGCAGATACACTTACACCCGCTGAATCGGCTGCATGAGGATTTTCTCCAACCGTCCTCAGATTAAGGCCCCATGGAGTTTTATACAGAAGAAAGGCCGCCAGAGGAACTACAGCAAAGGCCAGATAGGTCAATGTCGTCTGTTCAAAAAGAACTGGCCCTATCCATGGAATATCCTTGAGCACAGGAATGCCAACCGGTGTAAATGCTTTGATATTTGGAAGAGTTGACGGCTGGCCGAAAATGAGCCGGTAGAAAAAAAAAGCAAAACCAGTGGAAAGCATAGTTATTCCAATTCCCGAAACATGCTGGCTCAGTCCAAGACTGACTGTCAGAAATCCCATCAATGCTGCCATCAACATTCCTGTGAGCATAGCAGCCAGGATTCCCAACCAGAGGCTGCTGGTGAAATAAGCAGTAGAAAAACCTGTCATTGCTCCAAACATCATTATACCTTCAATACCAAGATTAAGTACTCCGGACCGCTCTGCAAAAAGTTCCCCGATCGTCGCAAACACAAACGGAGTGGCAATTCTGATTATTGCTGCAAAAAATCCTACCTGGAAAATCTGAGATATAATTTCTTCCATATTTCAACCCTGAGTTGTTAGAGTTCGAATGCGGTAAGTGGTAAACAACTGTGCAATCAGCATTGTTACCAGGGCTGTGCCCTGGATAACATCTGCAAGGTAAACAGGTACGCCTGTGGCCCGTGACATAGCTTCTGCACCAGTCACCACAACTGCAAAAAACAATGCCGCGAGTACTACTCCAATGGGGTTAAGTCTGGCCAGCATGGCAATGACAATACCTGTATAACCATAACCGGGTGAAATACCGGACATCACCTGAAAGTGAAGTCCTCCGACTTCGCCTGCACCGGCAAGCCCGGCAAGTGAGCCGGAGATCAATGCGGTATATATCAGAATTCTGGTAATTGAGATTCCTGCGTAAGCTGATGCTGATGGGTTTTCTCCTACAACACTTATTGAAAATCCCAGGGTAGTTCTTCGAATGAACCACCAGACCATTGGTGCTGCCAGCAAAGAGAGCATTACACCCAGATGCAAACGGGTAGCGTGCAAAAGAATAGGAAACTCGGCATCCATGCGAATGTCCGGTGAATCAGGATAACCACTCAGTGGATCCTTCCAGGGACCGTCCAGAAGTGCGGTCATCACATAGAACATGACGAAATTTAGCAGCAACGTCGTGACCACATCGTCCACCTTGAAGCGTGTACGCAGAATTGCAGGCAACATGGCCCATCCTGCACCTGCCAGTGCAGATGCAATTATCATCAGAGGGACCAGTGAAAACGAGGGCAGGGATTCAATACCTCCAATATAAGCTGCGGCCATTGCTCCGGCAAGCAACTGCCCTTCCGCTCCTATATTCCAGAATTTTGCACGGAAAGCGACCGCAACTGCCAGTCCTGTAAAGATCAAGGGAGCTGCCTTTACAAAAGTCTCAACCAAATTGAAGCGGCTGGAAACAGCACTCAGGAAAAGTTCTGAGTAGGCATGAAAAACATTCGCACCTGCAAGAGCCACAAGTCCACTGCAAAGGAGCAATGTCGCCATAACTGCCGATAAAGGAAGAACAATATTGAACCAGATTGGTGTCTTTTCTCTGAGTTCGAGTCGAAAGGCCATGATAACTGATCTATTAATTCATCATTGTATTATGCTCCAAAAGTGGCACCTGCCATCAACAGACCAATATCCTCTACTGATGCATCATTAATTTTTGTCTCTCCAGCAATTCGACCTTCGTACATCACGACAATGCGGTCTGACAATGCAAACAGTTCTTCCAGATCTTCACTGATGAGTATGATCGCTGCTCCTTTTTCACGTAAAGAGAGAAACTGTCGATGGACAAATTCCGCGGCTGCCACGTCCAGTCCACGCGTCGGTTGGGATGCCAGCAATACCTCTGGTTCAAAGGCCAGTTCACGTGCCAGCAGAACTTTCTGCAGGTTTCCTCCGGAAAGAGTTCCTGTTTTCACTTCCGGACCTGTCGCCTGGATGGTGAAACGTTTAATCATCTTACTGGTAAAGGACAGGATTTCGTTTTTCCGCAAAATCCCAAAACGGCTGAAAATAGAACGTCTGATCCAGGGCAGCACCATTGACACATAAAGGGGCAGACTCGTTACCAGTCCTGTTGTCATACGATCCTCCGGGATGCGACCGATTTTCAATTTCTGCATTAACCTGGGACTTGCTTTGGAAATAATTTCACCTTTCACCTCAATGGTTCCTTCCGTATGAGAAAGCACTCCGGCAATCACATCCGCAAGTTCCTTCTGACCATTTCCTGAAACTCCGGCTATACCAAGAATTTCTCCACCCTGAACACTCAAGTTGATCCCTTTCAACTTCTGAGGAGTAGAACCACCTGTTTTAATTGCTGAAAGACTCAGAAAAGTATCACCGAGTTTGGAGGTATTCTTCTTTGGAGGATTCAGTTCATGACCACACATCAAACGGGCAAGATCGCTTTCTGTTACCTCTTTTGTATCTTCAACGAGTGCAGACACAGAACCGGCGCGCATAACAAGCACCCGGTTGGTAACATTCCTGACTTCATGAAGTTTGTGACTGATGAAAATAATGCCCAGCCCTCCTTCCGCAAGAGCGCGGAGTGCCTCAAAAAGACCTGTAGATTCATTAGGTGTCAGAACCGCAGTCGGTTCATCTAGGATAAGAATCTTGGAGTCTCCGAAAAGGGCTTTGATGATTTCAAGACGTTGCTGTTCACCAATCGTAAGTTCAGAAACTCTGGCATCAGGATTCAATGTTAAACCAAACTGGTCTCCTATTTCCAAAAGACGTCTGCGGGCTCCGGAGAAATCCAGTCTTCCCCTTCTTCCGGGTTCGCCTACCAATAAGTTTTCCAATACTGTGTGTCGATGGACGAGATGGAAGTGCTGATGAACCATTCCTATACCAAATCCAAGTGCGTCTGCAGTTGAATGGATAGTGATCTGTCTGCCCTGGATCATTATCTTTCCCTCATCGGCCTGATAGGTACCGAACAGGATGTTCATCAGTGTAGTCTTGCCTGCACCATTTTCACCCAGAAGACCAAGGATGTCTCCTTCACTGAGGTTGAGATCAACATTGTTATTTGCCTGAATTGCTCCAAAACTCTTGCAGATGCCCTGCATACTCAGCAAATAATCTGGATTGGACATAACAAGGGGAAGGAACAGAAATACATTAGTGAAATGGAAGACTATGAACGTTTAACGTTCCTTAATGATGAGGAATAGTCTGAATGGCGGTTTTCCGTTATTTATAACGGAAAACCGTTGAGTCGGGTAAAAGTAATCAGTCTGATTTAGGAGTACTCTCGTCAATATCAGCCCGGAAGGTACCGTCAAGCATTTCCGCTTTACGTTTTTCCACCATAGCCTTCACAGACGCAGGAAGTTTGCTGTCCCAATTGTGATAGGGCGCAAGATAAGACCCTCCTTTGCCCATGTATGAAAATCCTCCGAAATCCTGGGCTGTCGGTACTCCGGCTTTGACCAGCGTTACCACGTGCTTAATGGTAGGCCACATGTCCCAGACAGGACCGGTAATCACCGTGTCTGGTCCTAGAGAAGCCTGGTCAGACATGTTGGAAATGGCCAATACACCTTTCTCTTTACAGGCTTCAATGACACCAAAACGCTCAGCGTAAAGCACGTCTGCACCTGCTTCAATCTGAGCCAGAGCTGCTTCTTTGGCTTTAGGCGGATCAAAGAACGAACCAATGAAAGAGAACTTGCATCGCACTTTTTTATTCACCTCCTTGGCTCCGCTGCAAAAAGCGTTTGAAAGCCGGTTCACTTCCGGAATCGGCATGGCTGCAACGACTCCAAGGATATTGGTTTTGGTCATTTTTCCGGCAATCATTCCGGACAGGTAGGCTGGTTCATGAATCCAGTTATCGAAAACTCCAAAGTTGGGTTCAGCCGGACCGATTCCTGACCCAAAAACAAACGAAACCTGTGGATAGTCCCTGGCTACACGACGAGCAATACGTTCCGCCCCAAAAGAGTCCCCTGTAATCAACTGATAACCGTTTTCGGCATATTCACGCATGACACGGGCGAAATCAGCAGATTTTACACTTTCCGACCAGGTGTATTCGATTCCCATTTCTTTTTTTGCCTGGAGCAAAGCCACATGGATCTGGTTGACCCATGGTTCTTCTATTGGAGTTTCAAATACTGCCGCCACTTTTATTCCACCAGCCTGAACTGGGACGGCCAGACCTCCAATGAGAAATGCCGCAGCACAAAATAACAAAACCTTATTGAACAAATGTGAGATTGTTCGTTTAATAAAAAGGGAGATTACTGTCTGTTTCATTTTAGCCCTTATGATTATTAGTTAATGGAAAATACAAACAAGCCCCATGCAGGATGCTGTAGATCATGCTATTAACCATAGCTTTCAATCATGAACATCCGGAAAGAAAAATACAAATCGCAAAGCTATTATATTTTTCTAACAACCTGTTTGTTTAGCTCCTGCACATACTAAAGGTACGACAGGATATGTCAACAAAATTATTTTTGTCCGTGAGAGAGAAAAACATTCGTGACAGTAGTGAAGCAAGTTCCGGAAAATTTTCACAAAACGGAAACATGCTAGAATAAAGAGAATATCTGATGCAGATTAAGTTTGTCAAGAGATGTTTATAAAAAACTAATTATTTGACTAAAACAATTCCTGGCCGGTTCAATAATAGATTGTTGATATGCCTGTAAACAGAATTGGAATGAAAAACAGAAGGCAGCTTGAAACTAAGCTGTGAGGAAATGAGGAAGGAGCTTTGTTAGATCTTATTTGGGTCTTCAAGCAATTCTCCTGATTCAGCAGTATTTTTTTTACTTTCCGGCACGTGGTAAGTGTTTCTGCTGCCTCAGGTAGGTATACCAAGTTTGGGAAATACCCAAAATTGCAGTGTAATCCAAACTGCAAGAAATATTATAAAAGACCAGTCCATTGTAAAATTTGTTTGAGTTAAATGTCTGTAAATTCTAACTGATTTTGTAGTTTTTTTCAATTCCTTTTTTGAACTGTGCTTAAATAAAGCAGAATTATGCTATTCAAGGATAATATATTGATATAATTATGTATTATAAAATATTAGTAACAAAATAGTAACAATTTTGCCACAAAGAAGGACAATAAAGAACAAGTTTTGTTGATGGTTATGTT